>OLIQ01000006.1_pt1 | contig 245168 bp, 252 predicted proteins | sample 1609631 | NCBI WGS metagenome assembly OLIQ01 (sample SAMEA4350114, study PRJEB24818) | metagenome | biome: human; feature: gut; material: faeces | place: Denmark | collected 2013-09
GAAACAGTGGCGACAGCTGTGAGGATCACCCGTATCCATGCCGAACACGGAAGTTAAGCTCACAAACGCCGAAAGTACTTGGCCGGAAGCGGCCCGGGAGGATAGGAAGCTGCTGATAAAGGAAAAGGACTTGCAGAGATGTGAGTCCTTTTTGCATGCATAAATTTGAAGGGAGTAGGATAAAGGTGTCCGGAAGAATCCGTGAGAGATGTCATCCGAGTAATAGATTCTTCACTCCATGTCATGTTGCCGCTTTCCTGCTTTCTTACAAAGCATTCTTGCCACCGTTCAGAATGACGATTGAAGGAGAGAGTTTCATAATGAGGGAAACGATAAGGCGTTATAATGAAGGAAACGTTAATTACAGGCCGGCAGTCGACAATATTCGATATCCGGTACCTGTGTTTTTATTTCTTTGAAAATTTCTGCCTTTTAACGGCGGCATCCCATTTATAAAAACGACTTTAATGGTATAATGAAATCGTATGTGTATGATAAAAAATCGATACCGGACCATTACCGTGCACATAGGATCGATTCACTGAACATCGACAAGGAGGAAGATGGAGTGGAAAAGAAAGATTTTATCTGGAAAATGGGAGGGCAGCAGGGACAGGGCGTTGAATCCTGCGGAGAAATTCTGGGGCGTGTTCTGGCGCAGGAGGGATATTCCCTTTTCAGCCAGCGTCTGTTTGCATCCCGGATCAAAGGCGGACATACGACGATTGCCCTGCGTATCGCGACCAAGGAAATTGCGACGATCGGGGAGCATGTGGATTGTCTTGTGGCTCTTGACCAGGAAACGATCGATCTTCACGGAAAGGAAATTTGTGAAGGCGGCGCTATTATTGCCGACGATGCTTTCAAGCCGAAGTGGGAGACGCATACGGGACGTATTTTCCTGCCGCTCCCCATTACGGAAATGGCAAAGAAGTACGGATCCATGCAGATGAAAAATATTGCCGCTCTTGGTATGAGCGCAGGACTGCTCGGGTTTCCGGAAACGCCGTTCTACCGCTTTATTGCGGAACGTTTTGCGAAAAAAGGGGAAGCGGTCATCAATAAAAATAAAGAGATTTTCAAGGAGGGTTATGACACGGCTATCGCTGCCATGCAGGGGGTGGAGCTGGGGAAACTGGCCGTTCCTGAAAAGAAAGACCAGCTGTACCTGCTTGGGAATGAAGCGGCCGCGCTCGGCGCTATTTCCGCAGGATCCCGTTTCATGGCTTCTTATCCGATTACTCCGGCATCGGAAATCATGGAATATATGATTAAAGTGTCTCATAAGATTCATGGCACGGTCGTGCAGACGGAAGATGAACTGTCATCCGTTATGATGGCGATGGGGGCGGGTTATGGGGGTGTCCGCGCGTTTACCGCGACATCAGGCCCCGGGCTTTCTCTCATGGCGGAATCCATTTCCATGGCGGCTGTTGCTGAAATCCCGGTGGTCATTATCGATGTGATGCGTGCAGGGCCGTCCACGGGGATGGCGACAAAGGTGGAGCAGAGCGATATCCGCTATGCTGTCGGCTCCGGTCACGGAGATGCGGAAAAGATTGTTCTTGCTGCCGCGTCTATCGAAGACTGCTATTATATCGTCCAGGAAGCGTTTAATCTGGCGGAGGAATACCAGACTCCTGTCATCGTGCTGTCTGATCTGCAGTTTGGCATGTGCAAGCAGTCTGTTCCTGCTTTCGACAGGAACCGTATCGGCATCCGCCGCGGTAAATTAGTGACGGAAGGTCTTTCTGAACTGGATATGAAAACGAAATCTTATTTCCACCGTTTTGAGGACACGGAAGACGGTATTTCCCCAAGGACAATTCCCGGCGTGAAAAACGGCATGTTTCTTTCCACCGGGCTTGAACATAATGTATTCGGCAAACCGGCGGAAGGACAGGGCGACCGTGTGATGGAAATGGAAAAGCGCCACAGAAAGTTCGCTACCGTTTCCAAAGCGATTCAGCCGTTTACCGCAGCCCATGAAGAAACGGACTGCGACCTGCTCCTTGTGGGCATTACTTCCACTAATGGCGCGCTGGAAGAAGCGCGGGAATGTCTGGAAGCAGAAGGCAGGAAGGTAAATCACATCCAGCTCCGCCTGATTTCCCCGTTCCCTGTGGAAGAGCTCCGTCCGTATATCGAAGGGGCGAAGAAGGTTCTCATTGTCGAAGAGGATTTGACGGCGCAGCTCCGCGAGCAGTTTGCCATCCGCTTTGACTGCCACGATAAACTTCTTTCTCTTTTGCAGTATGACGGCACGCCGTTCCTGGCTTCGACCATTATCAATAAATCCAAGGAGGTCATCTGATTATGGGTTCACCGAGAGATTATAAAAATACTATCGTGCCGAACTGGTGTCCCGGGTGCGGCGACTTCGGGATCCAAAATGCGATTGCCGCTGTCTGTGCGGCTAAAGGCTGGCCGAATGAAGATATCGTTTTGATTTCCGGTATCGGCTGTTCTTCCCGCATCGGCGGGTACCAGTACTGCTACGGCGCCCACACGACCCACGGACGCGCGCTTCCTTTTGCTCAGGGCATCAAATGCGCCAATAAAGATATCCATATGATCGTCTGCTCCGGTGACGGCGACTCTTACGCCATCGGTTTGGGACACGCCCTCCATGCGATGAAGAGAAATATGGATATCACCTATATCGTTTTCGACAACCAGGTTTACGGCCTGACAAAAGGGCAGACAAGCCCCATGTCTTCCAAAGGCTTTGTGACCAAGACGACGCCTGACGGCAATCCCCTCACCCCACTTGACGCTCCGTCCATGGCTCTTGCCGCGGGTGCTACCTTCGTGGCGCAGGCGTATGCCATCGACATGAAGAATATGGTGGATGTCATTACCAAAGCAGTCGATCATAAAGGGTTCTCCTATGTCAATATTTTCACGCCCTGCGTCACTTTCAACCAGTTCAATACAGTGGAATGGTACAATGGTCATCTGAAAAAACTGGCAGATATACGGGAAAACTATGATCCTCATGATAAGGCTGCGGCTTTCCATCTGCTTTCCGACACCGACAGCCTCGTACTGGGCGTTATTTATGAAGAGGAAGGCGCTGTACCTTTCGGTGAAATCGTTCCGTCGGCGGATGTGCGCCTTGCAGATCACGTGGAAAAGCCGTCAGCTGCGCTTTTTGAAGATCTCTGCATGGAATTTCGGTAAAATCGTTCTCCGGCGGCGGTTTTCCGCTTTCGGAATTAAGAAAACATTTATAAATCAGATTCTGCGATTTAAGCAGCAACTACTTGAAATAGCGGGCCTGTCCCGAAGTGTGAAGGGCGCTTTTGCGTCCTGAGGAAAGGATAAGCATCATGGCATCAGATCGAATGATGGAATACTATTATTCCATGGGGCAGGATACCCTGGCTGCCGGAGATATCGACGAAGCGGTCACTTATTTCCGTAAAGCGGCCAACCTGGGTGCCGGCGAAGCGGCTCATGAAATTGGCGTTATCGGCCGCCGGCTGGAAAAGGGAGACGGGCTGGAAAAGGATGAGGAAAAAGCGGCCCACTGCTACCGCCTGTGCGGGGAAATGGGCGATGATGAAGCGTGGCTGTACCTGGGGAAGCTGTACCTTCGGGGGCTTAATGGAGGAAAGCCGAATCCGCGGAAAGCCAAACGCGCTTTGGAGCATGCGTCTGAGGCAGGATATACGGAAGCGACCGTTCTTCTTGCCCGGATATACGATGAAGGTGTCATGGGGCAGGTTAATCCCGTAACTGCTTTTAAATACTACCTTTTGGCAGCACAGCGGGGAGATTCGGAAGCCATGCTTATGACCGGTCTTTTTTACGCGCAGGGAGTATCCGTGCCCAAAAATACCGTGGAAGCAGAAAGATGGATACGGAAGGGGAAAGAAGCGGGCGACCCCGATGCCGATGAAACGCTCCGCGGATTTCTGGCGGTGGCCTGCACGGAGTATCTGACAGGGGCGGCAGGCGTGGTGGATGAGAAAAAGGCTGCTGCCATGGCCAAAGAAGCGGAAGCGATGGGAGATAAAGAAGTCTATCTCCGCATGGGATACGCTTATCGCGCAAGCCGTGTGGAAAATCATGCGAAAAAAGCTTTTGATGCTTTTAAGAAAGCGGCGAAATACAAACTGCCCGAAGCCGATGCGGCGCTGGGGCTCTGCTATGAATCGGGGCTCGGTGTGGAAGCGGATATTTCCAAAGCCGTGAAATATTATAAAAAAGCGGCGGAAAAAGGAAATGCTTTCGCCATGGCCCATTACGGCTGCGCCCTTGCCAACGGGGAAGGCGTGAGGAAAAATGAAAAGTCCGCCATGGAATGGCTTATCAAAGCGGCGATGAAGGGCGATGAAGGCGCCATCCTCATCCTGAAAGAAGATTACGATTACACCTTGAAATGATAAAGACACCTTCTCTGCAAGCAGGGGAAGGTGTTTTTTCATGGTACAATAGAAATATATTTCATGGAGGATCATTCATGCTCATTCCTTACCGCTCGGTGCGGACACCTTGCCGAAAAGAAACGGAGATAAAAAAATCAATATTTATTGCGCAGCTTTTCCCTGTAGAAACAGAAGAGGAAGCGCAGTCCATTTTGGAAACTGTGCGGAAAAATCACAAAGATGCGGCCCACCACTGCTGGGCATGGCGCATCGGCACCATCCGCATCCGTGAGAAATCAAGCGACGGCGGAGAGCCGCAGGGGACGGCAGGACATCCCATGCTCCATGTCCTGCAGATGAAATCGCTCACTAATACTTTATCCGTTGTGACAAGATACTTCGGCGGCATCAAACTGGGGACGGGCGGACTGGCGAGAGCATACGGCGGTACTCTGGCGGAAGCCGTGGAGGAAGCGGGTATTCTTTGTTTTATGCCCCACGTCCGCCTGGAACTTACGATTCCCTATACCGCGGCAGGCACGTTTGAACACTACATCAAAGGTACGGATATCCGTGTACTGGACAGAATCTTTGCGGAAGAAGTGCAAATCACATGCCTCTGCCTTCCGGAAAATAAAGCAAGGCATGAAATGTATTTCCGGGATATGACCGGCGGAAAAGTAAAGGTGGAAGACCGGGGCGAAGAATATGTGGGAATGGAAACAGAGGAGAAGGAGTAAAGGGAATCGGATCAGCAGGGATTTTTTATCCGGTTTTTGCAAATAAAAAGGAAGTTCGGTACGGCCTTTGCTTTTTCTGAACCCTATGGGAGCCTGTTTGCGCTTTTACGGAATTTGTTGACAAAAGGCATATAAGTTATTACTATTTTTATAGTTATGATTCAAATCAGGACAGGAATTTTATGTTGAAGTCGTCATGGGCTCGGGGACTGAAATGAAGTGCCCGGGATTTACCCGCGGACGCAGAGGGGGAAACGGTTATGATGCCAATTCTTGATTATCTGGACGGGATACTGTATTATCCCATCCTCGTTGTGGTATTAACGGCGGCAGGGCTGTATTTTACATGCAGGACGGGTTTGGTGCAGTTCCGCATGTTTTGGGAAAGTATCCGCCTTGTAATGGAAAAGCCGCAGAATGAAGGGGCGGTTTCTCCCTTTCATGCGCTCATGGTTTCCACGGCATCCCGCGTAGGTACAGGAAATATTCTGGGTGTTTCCACGGCAATCTGTCTTGGCGGGCCGGGCTCCGTTTTCTGGATGTGGGTTATTGCCGTCATCGGCGGAGCGTCCGCGTTTATTGAAAGTACCCTTGCCCAGGTCTATAAGAGAAGAGACAGCAAGGGAGACAGCTATGGCGGGCCTGCTTATTACATCGAATCCGCCATGCACAACCGCACCCTTGGCGTACTTTTCGCTTTCTTCCTCATCATCACCTATGCCGGAGGCTTCAATATGCTTGCTTCGTATAATCTGCAGTCCACTTTTGCGGCATACAGCTGGTATGATCCGGCTGTCACACCGTGGATTATCGGTGCCGTTCTCGGCGCGCTTGTAGGGTACTGCATCATGGGCGGCGGAAGGCGTATCCTCCGTGTCACCGGTGTTCTCGTGCCGATTATGGGGCTCATCTATGTGGCGGCGGCTGTGATTGTCGTTGTGATGCATATAAATCTTATTCCGCAGGTGTTTGGCATGATTTTTGCCGATGCTTTTGATTTCCGGTCCATCTTGGGCGGTGTTTCCGGATCCTGTCTCATGTTCGGCGTAAAGCGCGGCCTCTTTTCTAATGAGGCGGGCGTAGGTTCCGCGCCGAATGCCGCCGCTTCCGCTGATGTAAGCCATCCGGTCAAGCAGGGACTTGTACAGATGCTGTCCGTTTTTATCGACACGCTTCTTATTTGTACGGCGACCGCTATGATGTGTCTGGCTTCCGGTACTCCGATTACAAAAGAAATCGCCGGTGCGGGATATGTGCAGAATGCCGTCACAGTGGCTTTCGGAAGCTTCGGTCCGATCCTTATCACGGTATGCATGGTGCTTTTTGCCTTTTCCACACTGATCGGCAACTTCTTTTATGTGGATAACTGCCTGATCTTTATCCATAAAAAAGAACCGGGAAAATCTTTTATGACAGGTTTCCGTATTTTAGCAGCCCTCGTCATTTTCGTCGGCGCGGGCATGTCCATGGCGGCTGCCTGGGATATCGCCGATATTCTTATGGCTCTTATGTGCCTGATCAATATTCCCGCCTGCCTTGTTCTCGGCGGAACGGCAGTCAAAGTGATGAAAGACTATGAGCGCCAGAAAAAGGAAGGCAGGGATCCGGTCTTCCGTGCGGCTGACGTGGGTCTGAATCTTGACGAAGTGGAATACTGGAAATAGTAATTTCGTACTAAAAAGCTCATTCCGGGAATTGACGGGGTGGGCTTTTTCAGGAGGCGGCATATGTATCCCCGGTTGAAAATATACTTGAAACGGATTGAAGAAAATACGCGGGTCGTCAGACAGCTGTGTGCCGATCACGGTATCCGCGTCATGGGCGTGACAAAGGCATGCTGCGGTGCACCCGAATTGGCGGAAGCTTATCTGGCGGGCGGCCTTGCCATGATTGGCGATTCCCGCGTGGCGAATCTGAAGAAACTGGAAAATATCGAAGCGGAAAAGTGGCTCATCCGTCCGCCCATGCTTTCGGAAATAGAGGATCTGGTCCGCTATGCGGATGTGTCGCTCCAGTCTGAAATGGAAACCGTCCGTGCGATAAATAAGGAGTGTGAAAAGCAGGGGAAGCGCCATAAAATCATCCTCATGATGGATCTTGGCGATATCCGCGAGGGATATGTGGATGAAGAAGAATTGATTGCCGCTGCGGTGGAAACGGAAAAGCTTTCTCGTGTGGATCTTTACGGTATCGGCACCAACCTGACTTGCTTTTCTTTTATTCAGGCCGATGAGGAAAAAATGGAACGCCTTGCGGAAATGCGGAGGAAAGTGGAGAATGCCGCCGGCCATACATTGGAAATCGTCAGCGGAGGAAACAGCGCGGCCCTGGATCTCATGATGCGCGGAGGTATTTGTGAAGGGGTAGATAATTTCCGTCTTGGGGAAAGCCTTCTTTTCGGCAAGGAACGGAGCAGGTATACTTTCCTGCCGGGAACGAGGAATGACGGATTTATTCTGGAATGTGAAGTGGTGGAAGCGAAAGTCAAACCGAGCCTTCCCTGGGGAACGGCGGGGGTGGACAGCTATGGACGGAAACCCGTTTTTACAGACAGGGGTGAAAAGAGGAAAAAGGTCATCTGTGCCATCGGACGGCAGGATTTTGATGCGGAAACGGCAACGCCTGTGGATGAAGGCATTCTTATCTTAGGTGCCAGTTCGGATCATCTCATGCTGGATGTGACAGACAGCGTGAAGGAATACAAAGTGGGAGATATCGTGGAATTGCGGCTGGGGTATTTCTCCGTTCTCCGCGCCTTCACTTCGCCTTATGTGGAAAAGATATTTCTTAAAAAATGAAGAAATCGGGAGCAGGACAGGGTGCTTCTTCAGCAGAAAAATATGTCTGTTTTTCTCATGAAACAGTGGCGGATTTTTAAGAATCCCGTATAATAGAGAAAAGGATTTTTTGTAGTCTGGAGGATGGTACTATGGACGCAATCGAATGCCTGGTTACAAGGAGAAGTATCCGCAATTATACGAAAGAGCCTGTTTCCGCAGGGGACATCGAAAATGTGGTGGAAATCGCGCAGATGGTTTCCTGCTGGGAAAATACGCAGCCTGTCCGCTATGTGGCGGTGCTGGACAATGATCTGAAGAACCGTATTGCCGATGAATGCACGAAGAAGTTTCCCTGGAATACGGAAAATATCCATGAAGCGCCTGCGCTCATCGTGCTTTGCACAGTAAAAGGGCTTTCCGGCTATGAACCGAATGGAGAAGCGTCTACGACAAAGGGGACCCACTGGCAGTCTTTTGATGCGGGCATGGCGGCGGATCATTTCTGCCTTGCCGCACGGGCGGTGGATCTGGGGACGCTCATCATGGGACGGTATGACGAAGAAAAGATCAAAGAAATTCTTGATCTTCCCGAAGAGTATGATGTGTCCTGCATCATTGCGGTGGGCCATCCCGAAGTCATACCCGCTGCGAATGAAAGAAAGCCTTTAAAGGAAGTGCTGACTTTCAGATAAGGAATAGGAGAAAAGGAAAATAACGGAACTCTCATAAAAGGGAGTCCGTTATTTTATTGGCAGGGAAAAATTATTTTCTTTATCCACTTCCGTCTGCTCCGGCAGGCCGTGATATAATGGAACAAAAAACAGGGGGAGTCTATGTCTTTGCTTGAAACTGCCTGTCCTCACTGCGGAAAGTCTATGGTGTTTTCACCGATTGATTATATCAATACGGAAGAGCGGCCGGAGATGATGCAAAAAGTGCGCGACGGAGAGGCTTTCGTGTCGATATGCGGCCATTGCGGTAAAAAGTCCCGTATGGACTATTCCTTTTTGTACTATCAGCCGTCGGCGCTGTTCCTGGTGTACTATGCAGCAGATCAGGAAGACTATGAAAAGGCGTGGAAGATGCTTACCGGGCAGGATAGAGAACGCCGCCTTGATGAAGAAAAACTTCGGGGCGTGAAGAAACGGCTTGTCACGTCACGGGAGGCACTTCGGGAAAAGCTTATGATCCTTGACAGCGGTTTCGATGACCGGGTCATTGAATTGATGAAGGGGCTTGCCTTTATGTCGCTCCGGCGTCATAGTCCCGAACTTCATCCGGAGCGTGTCCTTTTTGATATGGGGGCTGACGGGAACCATTATTTTCGTTTTGAGGAAAAGGGAAAAGTCATCGCGGCATATGCATTTGAGGCGCCGATGTACCGAGAAATTGAAACGGGTGTGAAAGATATGCTGGAAACACTTTCAAGGAACCAGCCGGTTATTAATGCGGAGTGGGGTGCTAAAGCCCTCCGCACGATTCATCAATCATAAGGAGCAGTTATGTCACAGTCACAGATGCAGGAAATCACCTGCCCGAAGTGCGGGAAGAAACAATTTTTCCGTGTGTGGGACAGTATCAATACGATGGAAGATCCTCCGCTTAAGGAAGCGGTCAGGAATGATGAAGCCTTTTCTTTTCATTGCGAGGACTGCGGTGCGTCTGCTGTACTGCATTATAATTTCATCTACCATGAACCGGCGGAGAAGCTTTTTATCGTATGCAGCGCTGACGGTTCCGATTACACGGCGATGAAAGAAACACTCACGGCGGAGGACAACGCCTTTAAAGGCTACACGAAACGCATCGTCCTGTCTCACAATGCATTCAAAGAAAAACTATTGATTTTTGACGCGGGATTCAATGACAAGATTGTGGAAGTCATGAAGAGCGGTATTTATGCCAATGTGGATGCTCATTACAAGGATAAGGGGATTGATGAAATATTTTTTGCCACCAACGAAGAGGGGGAGCACGGATTCCTTCTCCTGCGCCATGGGGAGATGCTGACGGCGGTAGAATTTGACAAAGCCCTGTATGACGCGCTCCTGGAAAAGGCATTGGAAACCATAGACGCCCTTTCACCTGCGGATGTCATTATTGATACGGAATGGGCGCGGGCAATGGTGGAAAGGCTGTAAGCTGTCATCAGCATAATAGATTCTTCACTCTGTGTCATTGTTCCGTTTCTCTGCTTTTTCATATGGCATTCTTACCTCCGTTCAGAATGACGGCGGACGGCAAGGTGTCATAATGAGTGAATGTGAAGGATCTGCTGCCGTGGTGAGGAAGCCGGTAAGAAGATAAAAGCTATCAGCTGTGAGCTGAAAGCTGTTAGCCGTTAGCTGTGAGCTGTCAGCTAAAAGTGCTGAATGACGGCGGATGGCAAGACGTTATAATAGGGGGGGAATGTTAAGCGTCATCCTGAACGAATGTGAAGGATCTGCTGCCGTAATGACACAAAAGAATAGAATGAATTTTTGCAAGCAAAAACGCCGCTGTTGAATATGCGGCGTTTTTTTCATCTGTAAGCCGGCGGCTGCTTTTTATTATTTCATATATTTATAGAGGAAGGCATTGACTTCTTCCGTGACGAACTGGTTGGATTCTTCGCTCAGCTTGAAAGAGCCGCCCAGCATGCACCATGTGATGAGCGCACCGTAAAGATGGGAGAGAAGAAGTTTCGTAAGGAACGCGACCGGTGTATCTTCTTTCAGCCGGTTTTCTTCTTTGGTGTGCTTGAGAATGGTATAGATTTTACGATATCCTTCGCGGAGATTTTCCGCGCCTTCTTCTGCGGAGCGGGGAGACATGATATCGCGGATCCATTGGCGGATCAGATTTACACCCATGCGGTCCGCTTCGTGGAGAATGGCATTGAAGTAATAGGTCAGTTTTTCCTGTGGGCCTCCGGGCATCGTCATGGCAGTGGTAAATATTTCTTCTATGACTCGGGTGGAAAATTCACGAACGACATCTTCCTTGCATACAAAATAGTGGTAGAATGTGCCTTTTGCCACACCGGCATCTTTCGTGATTTCTTCGACGGAAACGTTGTCAAATCCCCGTTCGCTGATGAGTTTTCTGGCGGAAGCGGTCAGCTTGGCTTTTGTCCGCTCGGCTTTTTTGGTTAAAGGCATTGCGCATCCTCCTTTATTATTTATATTATATTAGTATAAAATAAGCGGGGTATAAATGCAATGACTTTTAGTCATTTAAATGATCCGGGAAGGGTTTGGAATAAAATTTCCGCCGCTGTAATTGGGCGGTTTCCTTTGGTATAATGAAGACAGGAAAACGGAAAGAATACAGTGTCCGGGTAAATGGTTTGGAGGAGCTTCATGGACGACGGCCATATATGGTTTGAATTATTTATTATTGTTCTGCTTGTCTTGGGAAATGCCGTGTGTTCATTGGCGGAAATAGCCATTGTGGGAGCGAGGAAGACGAAGCTGCAGGAGCTGGCGGATGAGGGGAAGCGTGGCGCGGCACAGGCGCTGAAGCTGACCGGACGTAAAGAGGAGCTGTTCTCTACCATCCAGGTGGGGATTACCACCATCAGCATCGTGACGGGTATGTTCTCCGGCGCCTCTCTGGCAGGCCCTCTTGCTGATTTTCTTGGCGGCATTCCTATAGCCGGCGCTTTCCTGGCACCTTTGAGCATGTTCTTTGTCATGGCGCTGGTGACGTATTTTGCTTTGATTATCGGGGAGCTGGCACCGAAGTGGATCGCCATTGCGGAACCGGAGAAAGCAGCGTGCCTCATCGCCCGTCCCATGATTTTATTTTCCAACCTGTGCAAGCCTCTTGTGGTATTCAGCACGTGGTCAACGAAGCTTGTGGTGGAGATGCTCGGCGTCCGCATGGGGGGCGAAACGCCCGTATCGGAAGAGGAAATACGTGTCCTTCTCCATCAGGGGGCGCGGCTAGGCACGATTGACAAAAAAGAACCGGAAATGATTGAGAATGTTTTTTCTTTGAATGATCTTACTGCGTCGGATACTATGACTCCGCGGCCGCAGCTTGTATGGATTGATCTGGAGGATACGGAGGAAAATATCTGGGAGGATATTAATCATTCCACCCACTTCCGTCTTCCCGTGGGGAACGGCTCCCTTGACGATTTCAAAGGTCTTGCCGATATGAGCGAAGTGCTCCGCGACCAGCACCGGAATCCCGGCAAGTCTATCAAAGCGTCCATCATGGACTCGGTTTACCGTCCGCTCCTGATTCCTGAAACACTTATATTGACAAAGGTTCTTGCCCTGTTCAAAGACCGGGTAGTCCACGAAGCGGTGGTCATTGATGAATACGGCACCCTGACGGGACTGGTCACGCTCCATGATGTTTTGGAAGAAATTGTGGGGGACATGCCCGGCGACAAGGAAGACATGCTGGAGGCGCAAAATAAGTTTATCCGCCGCACGGAAAATTCTTGGCTGGTGGAAGGGCTGTGCACCATTGATGAATTCAGGGAGTATTTCCATATCGAAGAAGAACTTCCGGGAGAAGCGGAAGATGATTACAAGACGCTTGGCGGGTTTATCACGTACCTGTTTGGCTATATTCCGAAAGAAACGGAAAAAATTTCCTTCGGCCGTTTTACCTTTGAAGTGATGGACTGCGACAACCGCAGAGTTGATAAAGTATTAGTTACGGAAGGGGAAGAATAGTATGTACAAAGACGGAGATTACAGGGGGTTGTCCTTAGAAGATGTGATTCTTGCCATTCATGATGAACTGCGGGAAAACCGCGCTTTCCTCCAGATGTCTCTTCTCGATCCCGATCCCGACAACCGTCCCGCGGAAGATCTTCGGATACGGAAAATCATGGAGCTGGCAGGCGTCATGGAAAACGTGCTGGACACGCTCGTGAGGGACACTTGTGGACCGGAGGCGGAAGCCGGCCATGATGGGGAAGAAATCCCCTGCCGTGAAGAATCTGAAGGCGGTGTCGACGTGGAGTATAGAAGCCATACGCTCGGTAAGCCTGACGAGAGTGAAAATATCGAGCAGGATTGGAATATGGATGCTGTGGGGGATGAAGCGGAAGACGTAAAAAAGAAGAAAGATAAGACGAAAAAAGGAAAGAAAAATAAAAAGGATAAAAAAGGAAAGAAGAAGGGGAAAAAGAAATAAGCAGGGAGAGCCGCGCTGTCATCGGGCGGCTTTTCCTATGCCTGCGCCGCTCTTTCCTTTCCTGAAGTATGGGACAGGGGGCGTTTTCATGGCGGAATTTTCTCTTTTTATTTGACCGGTACGCTTTTATTGGCTACACTGGATATAATGTTTTTGAAAGGCGGTAGTATGGAATTCAGTATAAGAAACAGAAAAGTATGGTTCGTTTTCCTGCTTCTCTGTATAGCCCTCTTCCTTTTGAGCGGCTGCGAAATGAAAAAGATGGGCGGCGATGCCGCGTCGAAGGAAAGTTATGTCGTCACTGACGCGTTTGACAATCAGGTGACTATTCCCCACAAACCGAAAAAGATCCTCGGCACGGATTCTGCTATCGATACGATGCTTCTTGGCGTTGTCGAACCGTCCCGGCTGGCGGCGTGCTTCATTGCGGATAAAGATTCCGGCATGTCCTATATCGCGGACGAGGTGAAGGATATCAAGCCGGAGATTCCCCTGAACGGGATTTCTATGGAAATATTGACAAAAATAAGTCCCGATCTTATCGTGGCGTCATCTTATACGAGGCAGAAGGAACTGGATATGTGGCGCAGCCTCGGCTATCCTGTCGTCATGATCGACGGCCCGACGTCCATCGCCCAGGCGGAAAAGGATATACGCATCATCGCGGCTGCCGTGGGGGAAACGGAGCGGGGCGAAAAGGTGGTCGCCGAAATGGAACGGCAGTTAAAAGAAGTGGACAGTACACTTTCTGCAAGGAATCTTCCGCCCCAGACAGGACTTCTTGTCTCCCAAATGAGCCGTTACGGCGGACCGGGCTCCATGTACCATGAACTGCTGACAAGGGCGGGAATCAAAAACGCCATTGCCGAAGTGGGCGTAGCCAACGGGCAGCTTTTGTCGCAGGAGCTGATTGTCAAATCGGATCCGGATTTCTTCTTTGTTTCTGCCGACAGGGAATCGGATGAAACGGGAGCGGGGAAATTCAGGGACAGTTTTCTGGCAAATCCCGCTATTCAGAATATGCGTGCTTACCATCGTGTCATTCCCCTGGAGGACCGGTATATCTATGCGTCGTCCCAGAACTGCGTCTATGCGGTGAAAGCGATGGCGAACGCCGCTTATGGTCCTCTTTTTGATATGAGTGGGGAAAAACAGATTAAAGGATATTGAGGAGGGGCTATGTCGAAAAAAAGTAAGAAGAAGAACAGAACGTTGGATATCATCATCTTAACGATGCAGATGATTTCACTCATCACCAATCTCTGGCTCTTGAAACATGCCATTGATAGAAGTATCGCAAAGAAAAAGACAATGGGGGAGAGACATTGAAGCAAAGTGTGAGCCACTATGTCATGCCGGATGAAAAGGAAGAAGTAACGGCGGAATTGGTGCACCGCTTGGGGCTGGACGGCATAGAAAACCTTATTTACGGCGATGAACCGTCGTCCAATCTTTTTACATCACTCACGGTGGGGGCGCATCTGCGCTTTTGGCCGAGGTGGATGGATTTTTACCTGGGAAATACAAAGCGCTATAAAAAACAGTTCCCTGATGAAAAAGCCCTTACCGCTTACTATGGTGCCTCCGACACGGACGGCTGGCTTGAAGAAATACGGAAAAATATCCGCGCGGCGCTGGCGGAAAAGCCGGAGTACCTCGTATGGCATGTGGCGGACTGTACTCTGGAAGAAGCATGGACACGGCAGTTTTATTACACTTCGAAGGACGTTCTTCGGGAAACGGCGGCTATTTACAATGCCGTTTCCGAAGAAGTGCCTGAAACGGTGGAAGTCCTTTTCGAAAATATTTTCTGGCCGGGGCTGTGCCGCCTTCTGCCTTCTGAAATAGACTATTTCTTTTCCCTTTTGAAAGGGTCAAATGTAGGACTTGTCTTAGACACGGGCCATTTCATGAATACCAATCCGGATCTGGAAACTGAAGCGGACGGCGCGGAGTATATCTGTGCCATGGCGGAAAAACTGGGGAGCATGAAAAAACTGTTCCGCGGGATGCACCTGTCCTGTTCCCTGTCCGGGAAGTACCAGAAATCCTGTACCGCCGTGCCGCCGGAGAACATGGACGGAGAAACCGTCATGATGCATATTACCTCTATCGACCAGCACCGTCCTTTCACCACGGAAGCGGCGCGGAAAATCGTGGAATGCATAGAGCCTGCATACCTCACGCATGAGCTTTTTGGTGATTATGGGGAAATCTCCGAAGAGAAACTGAAAATTCAGCTGGCCGCCATCGGAGCATATGGAAGCGGCGGGAAATCCGTTTTTTTATGCGGGTAAAGGAGTCATGATGAAGAAATGCATCTGCCTCTTATGGCTGCTCATGGCCGTATGTTTTTGCAGTCCGGCAGGCGCGGAAACAGGCCTTTACTTTTTATCCTGGGATATGGATGGGGACGCAGTCTGTTATGCGCTGGAAGTCACTACGGAGGACGGAGAAGTTCTCTATGCCGATGATTCCGTCTGGCAGAATGAAGTCATATTTCCGGCGGATATCCCCTCGGAGGCGGAAGAGAAAATTTTCTGGCGTGTGCGGCCTTTCGATTTATACGGCGGGCCTCTCCATGGCTGGACCGAAAGAGAGCCTTTCGAGGCGGTCGGCAGTTTTCTGGAACGGGAAGCGCCTCTTCTCCGTCCGGATAATCACGAGGACCGGCGGATGAAACTGCTCTACCCCGTTTATTCCTATGTGGGGCTTCCCGGCGCAAAATCATATGAGGTGGAAGTGACGGACAGCGAGCCTGAAAATCCTGACGGTACGGAACCGTCCATGTACCGCGTGTGGTCGGGGACGACGGAAATCATGGAGATTTACGATGACTTTCCCCGTACGGGCGTGTACTGGTGGCGGGTGCGGTGCCTTGATGAAGACGGAAATGCCCTCGGTGTGTGGAGTGAGGCGCGGAGAATGGAAATGCCTGTTGACGGATGGGAAACGGGGCTCTTCGGCGACAGCATCAGCCACGGCGGAGGACGGATGTCTTTTTCGCCGTCTGATGCGCTGTACAATCTGGGCTTTTATCTTGACGAGCCGGCGGTGAACCTGGCACAAAGCGGCGACACGAGCCGGCGGATGGCGGAACGGTTCGAGGCGGATGTGCTTCCTTTCCGCTTAAGATATCTCCTCATCATGGGCGGTACGAACAGTCTCCGCGGAGGAGAAGATCCGGAGGCAGTCATCGGTGATCTGCGACATATCGGCGACAAGTGCAGGGAAAATGGGATCAAGCCGATTTATCTCACTTTGGCACCAATCAATCCGGACAATATTAAACGTTATTTCGATGAAGACACGGCACCCGATTGGAAAGAGCGCTTTTCTACGGTGAATGAATGGATACGCACGCAGGATCATATCGATACGGCAGTGCTCTTTGCGGATATGGATGTATTATCACCGGAGTACGGCGCAGACGGTATCCACATCGACTGGAAAGGGAAATTCCTGATGGGGCAGCTTATTAACAGGGAACTGCCGAAATTTAAGGAATAAGGTATCGGCGGATGGCGGAACTTAAGACAAATCAAAAATGCAGACGGTCACAAGTACACTGTCTGCGTTTTCTGTTTCCTGATATCGTGCTTTCAGAACAGCCGTGATTTCAGTTTCATGGCTGTCCATTTGGCAAGAGCGTCTTTTGCTTCCTGCGGCGCGGTATCCACAAGGCGCACCCGTGCTTTTAACCGCTCCTCCATGGTGACGCTTTTGTCGATGTAGGGTTCGAAAGTTTTATACAGATTCATTTTTGTGATTTCTTCATTGATGTCCATAGGGCCTCCTTATTTCTTGTCATTGGAAAGATGAAGTCTGTCAAAGATCAGGAATGAGAGGGAGAGGATCATGGCAACGATGGTGGCAAGTCCCATGCCTTTCAGCTGGACAGGCCCCAGTGTGACGGTTGCGCCCGATAATCCGGAAATCATGGTGACGGCGGTGAGAATCAGGTTTCTTGATTTCGTGTAATCCACTTTCTTTTCGATGAGCATGCGGATCCCTGAAGATGCGATGAAACCGAAGAGGAGAATGCACACGCCGCCCATGACGGGGGTGGGGATGGCATGGATGACAGCGGCCACTTTGCCGATGAAGGAAAAGATGATGGCGAAGACTGCCGCGCCGCCGATGACCCAGGTGCTGTATACGCCTGTCATGGCCATGACGCCCATATTTTCACCGTAAGTGGTATTTGGCGTGGAACCGGCAAAACCGGAAATCATATTTGACAAACCGTCGGCAAAGAGGGAGCGGTGAAGCCCCGGATCTTTGATGAGGTCGCGGCCGACGATATCGCTGGTGACGAAGAGGTGTCCCAGATGTTCGGCGAAGACCACGAAAAGGGCGGGCATGATCATCATGACGGCGCTGAAATTAAAGCGGGGCGAATAAAAAGTGGGGACGGCAAACCATTCTTTCGCGGCCACATTGGAGAAATCGACAACGCCCATGATGATGGAAAGGATATATCCCGCGATGACGCCGATAAGAATCGGAATAATGGAAATAAATCCGCGGCCCAGTACGGTGGCGAGAATGGTGACGATGAGGGTAAACATGGAAATCATGACAGCCATGGCATTTGTCATACCCTGTGTTTCTCCGGAGAAGCCCGACATACTCATAGCAAGCGGGGCAAGCTCCAGGCCGATAATGGCGACGATGGAGCCCATGGCGGCGGGAGGGAACAGCACATCAATCCATGACGTTCCTATCTTCTTTACAAGGAGCGCGAGAATCATGAAAGACAGGCCGAAGCAGATGAATCCGCTTTGCGCGTCGGCATAAGTCATACCCTCTGTGGCGGTAACCGCAAGAACCGGAGAGATGAAAGCGAAACTGGAACCGAGATAGGCGGGCAGTTTCCATTTGCAGATGAACAGGTAGAGCAGCGTGCCCACGCCGTTCATGAAAAGACAGGTCGCCGGATCCACATGCAGGAGGAACGGCACGAGCACCGTCGATCCGAACATGGCGAACAGGTGCTGCAGGCTGAGCGGTATAGTCGGCAGCAAAGGCAGTCTTTCTTCCACTTCGATAATTCTTTTTTCCATAAAACCCTCCATAAAAATCTTCACCCGCGAAAAAAGGAAGACCGCGTCCCAAACAGCGATCCTCCCTTCTTTAAAGACAATAAACTTATCTCAAATATTTTATACTTTCATACCTGTAAAAGCAAGAGTAAAGCAATATTTTCTGTAATTCCGTATAAAAACTATTTATAAAGAATGCATCCCAAAAAGTTATGCCCCGCTTTCATAACTTCGGATTTTTCAGCCTAAAAAACGCAAAATTTTCCCTTTAAATTCCAAAAAAGAATTTTAGAAATAATAAAAACAAAGAGTAAGAAGAAAAAAGAATAATATAGATAACTCTTAATTATTTTATTCCAAACGATTTTTCATGCTATGATTTTTTGGAAAATTAAATTTTACGAAAACAATATGAAGATGAAAACGTATTACCAAACAGGCATGATTCAGAACAGGAGGGCACAATGGCATTGATTTCACTCGGCTCGCTGGCAGCGGCTATTTTCCTTGGGTTTTTCAGAAAAATGAATACGGGGCTTGTCTGTATCGGCTTTGCGCTGCTTCTGGGAAAACTGGCCGGCATTCCGGACAAGGAAATCATCGGCGGATTCAACTATTCCCTTTTCCTCATGCTTCTCGGCGTTACTTATCTGTTCGGACTGGCGGAATGGAACGGGACACTGAAACTTCTTACAAAGAAGATCACCGTTCTGGCAGGGAAACGGACATATCTTATCCCTGTCGTCATGTACCTCTTCGCCACGGTACTGTCCGCGCTGGGGCCGGGTACGATTCCCACCACCGCGATTATGATGGTTTTCGGAATGACGCTGGCCGTGGAAATGAAGATCAATCCTGCCATGCTGGCGGCAATCATATTCCTCGGTGCGGCCGGCGGAGGTATGTCGCCTCTTGCAGCGACGGGGATCATCGGACTCAACCTGTGCGAAGAATTCGGACTGACCGGTATCGAAGCGCCTCTGCTGGTGAACGGCGTATTTTCATCCACCGTGTATGCCGCTGTCGTTTACATCGCTTTCGGCGGGTATAAACTGAAATCGGAGAAAGCGCTGAAGTTTTCCGACACCGCTTCCTTTAACAGAGCACAGATCATCACGCTCCTCGGCATCTGCGCAATGGTAGGCATGGTAATGATTTTCAAAGTGAATGTGGGACTGGCCAGTTTTACCGCGGCAATGGCACTTTCCTTCTTCCGCGTGTCCGATGAAGGAGAGGCGCTGAAACGGATTCCCTGGGGGACGCTCCTCCTGATCTGCGGCGTAGGGGTACTGATGAATGTGATTATCGTCCTCGGCGGTATCCATCTTCTTTCCGCTTCCCTTGCGTCCATCATGAATGCTGCCACGGCTACTGCCATCCTCGGTGTCACCGCAGGCGTCATGTCATGGTTCTCTTCCACGTCGGGCGTAGTGATGCCCACACTTATTCCCACAGTGCCCCATATTATTCACCAGATGAGCATATCCGTGAATCCGGTGGAATGGGTCACCGCGATTTCCATGGTATCCAATACGGCAGGGATCAGCCCCCTCTCTACCGGCGGCGCGCTGGCCCTTGCGGCATATTCCTCAGAAGCAGGCGCTGCGGCAGGAGAAATGGATCGTCTCTTTGTGAAAATGTTCGGTATTTCCGCGATCGGTGTCGTTACCCTTTCCACGCTGGCATACTTCGGTTTCTACCGCTGGCTTCTGTAAGAAAATATATTTCCTGCGCTGCTTTTCAAGGCGGCGTTTTTTATTGGAACGAGCTGCCTTATGCTGTTTTTGTTATTCTACGGAAAGGGAAAGCGGTACAGGATGAAAGCTCTTTTTTTCCATAAGAAAAGACCCTGCCGAAACAGGGCCTTTCCTTTTTACATCAGAAGCGGAGCTGCATTCCCACTTCGTAATTTCTTCCCGGAGCGGAGTACCATGCGCCGTTCGGGTCATAACTGGTGCCTACATCCGTGTAAAACTGGTCGAATATATTATTCAGGCGGCCATAAATAGAGATGGTATCATTCACGCGGTAATTCGCTGCGAGATCCCATACCCAGAAATTCGCATAATCTTTCATAATCGGTTTGGATTTGGAACCGTATCTGTCCATAATGCCTCTGCCGGTGAGGGAAGCGTCCAGTTTTTCGGAATCATAGTTCACGTGGATGTCAATCGTACCCTTCGGCAGGCTTCCGTTGTTGTTGGTATTTTCTGTTGCACTCAGCGCGTTGATGTGGAGGTATGTATACCCGATGCCCGCGCTCCAGTACTTATTAAGTTTTTTATCCAGAGTGACACTGAAGCCCATGGAATTCATATTTCCCGTGTTGGCATATTTGGAAGCGGCAAAATCATAAATAATTCTGTTTTTCGCGTGCTGGCGGAAAATATTGAATGTACCCGATAGGGTATCGTCAAATTCATGGTTCACGCCGAATTCAAAGGTGTACCCTTCTTCTGGATCGAGATTCTTGTTTCCGTAATAAGCCGCGTTCAGCTGGTATAGATTCGGCGCAACAAAGAATTCCTTGTAGTTGAAATAGAAATTTGTTTTCTCGTTCTTCTTGAAACCGAGAGAAAGGCTGGGAGACAGATGGCCGCCGAAATTGGAATGGTGGTCATAGCGGAGCCCCGGTGTAATATTCCAATTTTCTGTCAGGTCGATTTTATCCTGCAGATAGAATGCCGTATTGGAAGCGTGGGCGCCTTCGGAAGCGTCATTTTTATACTTTGTGATTTTATCTTTGTACCAGTCAAAGCCTCCGATAATGGTCTGATTATCCAAGGTATAGGTGAGCTGATCGGAAATGCCGGATGTCCGCATGCCCATATCCCAGTTGAAAGGCCAGCCGGCGCCGTTCAGGTTGTAGTTGTCGTTAAAATTGGTACGATGGCGGTATACATTAAATTGGTTGGAGAGTCTGCTGCTGATTTTCGCGGTATATTGAAGGCTGATGGCATCATTATCTTTTGTGCCGTAATCGTCGTGGGTATCATTGGAGCCGTTGTCGGGACGGATATAATCGGATTTATATTTTGAGTAATTGAAAACGACATCAGATCCTTCTCCCAAGTCATAGCCCAGTTTTACATCTATATGTTTCGCGTTCAGGTGGCTGATGACTTTCCGGCCCCAGCCGTCTTTATAAGCGCCCTGAAGATGTTTGCCGGCGTCAATGGTCCAGAATATATTTCCCGCCTTGCCTTCGTTATATATAGTGTATTTTTCCGTAGAGTTGTTGCCGAAACCTGCGCCGATGGTGGTATGGACTTCATCGGTTTTCGGTTTCTTCGTGATGATATTGATAACGCCGCCCTGCGCGTCGGAACCGTAAAGCGTGGAGGCGGAACCTTTCAAAACTTCGATACGCTCAATGGACGCCATATCGGTAAGTGTGCCGAGATTGACTGCCGAACCGGAAACGCCGTTTGTATTTCTCCTCATACCGTCTACGAGGATAACTACATTAGAAGAACCGTTGATAAAAACTTTGTTGGAAGAATAATTCTGTCCGCTGGCGGAATAATTGCCGAGAACTACGCCGGGGACTGCACGAAGCGCTTCCGATACATCATTGAAATGTTTCTGCGCAATCTGCTTGCTTGTGACAACAGAGACAGACGCGTTTGTGTCAATCTGTTTTTCTTCCGTCCTGGCTGCGGTAACAACCACCTGATCAAGTGTGTACACAGGCGTATCGGCAGCGCTTACAGAAAGAATGCCGCCGAAGGCAGCTGCTGAAAGAGAAGCTAAAAGCAATCTTTTTTTCATAGAATCCTCCTTTGATTCCTGTTACGGGATAAATGGATGTCATAAGCGGACATTATGGCAGTCCCTGATAAAGGCAGTCCGTTTCGCTTTTCTTGCACGCAGAAAAGTGTGCTTAGGGCCTTTACCGTAAAAACTCATAATTATTATAGTAAAGTAAGGATAAATTATCAATTTCTAAGATTAAAATCTATGCATTTTAAATGACTTAGGTAAAAAAGAGAAAATTTATGTAACCAATCATGCCGAAAACGCATTTACATGCTCCAAAATGACTTAAATGCATTCGTGGATATCCGTTTAGAAAACAGCTGTACAAAAGGAAAAAGGGAGACTATAATGAAGGAAATCGATAAATATGAATTTACTTGTATATAGAAAGCGTGATTATTTTGGAACTTATGGGGCTTCCTGTATTTATAAAAATGGGTCTCTTCATGGCAGCCGTCTTCATATCGAATATCGTACAGGCACTCACCGGATTTGCCGGTGTCATGCTCTCTATTCCGCCGACAATCCTGCTTTACGGGCCGGACATGGCCAAAGCGGTCATCAATGTGATCTGCTGGCTGGTCTGCGCATACCTTATGGTTAAAAACAGAGAGTACATCAATAAAAAAGAACTGGGACGCATCACTCTCTTCATGCTTATCGGCATGGCGGCCGGTATTTATCTCTACAATATTGTGGACGCCCGTATTCTTGTGCCTGTGTACGGACTTCTCATTGTCGGCGTGGCGCTTAAAAATCTTCTCCTGAAACCGTCCGGTGCATCCCTTCCTGTCTGGGTTGCCATTCCTGTCCTTCTCGGCGCGGGCATCATCCACGGCATGTTTGCTTCCGGCGGCGCGCTCCTGGTCGTTTACCTGGCATCGGCCTTCCGGGATAAAAATTCCTTCCGTGCCAATGTGGCTTCCGTCTGGACCGTGCTGAACCTTGTCCTCATGTTCACAGACTATGAAAAGGGGTTGTACAATACGGAATTTTTTGAACTTCTGGGCATCGGCGTGATTCCTCTCGTCATTGCAGTCTATCTGGGAAATAAAATCCACAGCATGATCAACCAGCAGATGTTCAACCGCCTGACCTACGGGCTCCTCCTGGCGGCAGGTTCCATGATTCTTGTGTAAAAAGCGGTATTGACGGCAAGGCGTCATCATAGTCATAGATTCTTCACTCTGTGTCACTGTCCCGTTTTCCTGCTTTCTTACAAGGCATTCTTGTCTCCGCTCAGAATGACGATTTTGGGAAAGGGCGTCATAATGAGGGAAACGTTAATCGTCATCCTAAGCGGATGTGAAGGATCTGCACCCGTGGTAGGGAATCAGTAAGGCGTCATTCAAAGCGACAACAAAGGATTTGTTACAGTGTTAAGGAAAGGGATTCTAACGGGAAGAATAGGGATTGGGTAAGCCTCCTTGTTTATAAGGAGGTGGCCGGCGAAGCCGGACGGAAGATACTGGCTTGGGGGAATGACGCAAAAGAATAGAATGAAGATTCTTTTTCTGCCCCCGTTCTGAGTGATGACGGACAGTTAAGCGTCATCCTGAACGAATGTGAAGGATTTATTACCGTGGTGGGGAAAGCGGCAAGAAGATAAAAGCTATCAGCTGTGAGCTGTCAGCTACAAGCTAACTATTCTTTTACGATTTGAATCATCCCGGCGAGCGAGTATCCTCGTAAAGTATTTAATCCGAACCGGTAGGATTCGGAGCAAAAAAGACGGTCGGCGCAACCGTCTTTTGCTTTTTGGTGTTTTATTTTTCTATTTCCCTATTTTCAGTTCTGTCCATGCCCTGTCGTACATGGTGAGGGCTTCTCCGATGTCTTCGATCCATTCACCGCGGGAAATGTAGTCGCGGGCGGCTTTCAGCATGGGATCTCTGTTATATTCTTCGGAATGATAGGTTTCCGCTTTGGCGTTGGGGTCGTTGTAGCCGATGTATTCGTAATTTTTCGCGCTGACCTGCGGATCATAGAGGTAATTGATGAAAGCTTCCGCCAGTTCTTTGTGTTTCGCTCCTTTGGGGATGGCAAAGGTGTCCGCCCATATGACGGCGCCTTCTTTGGGAATAATGAAGGCAATGTCTGGATTATCCTTGTGGGTAAAAGAAGCGTCGCCGGACCACATGGTGCCGATCCAGGCTTCTTCGGCGATGAATTTCTGCTTGATGGTGTCGGTGTCAAAGGCGAGAAGGTTGGGTGTCAGTTTACGGAGTTGATCGACGGCCTGTGTGACTTCGTTTGGATCTTTCGAGTTTACGGAATGCCCGTTTTTCTTGAGTCCCATGCCGATGACTTCACGGTTGTCGTTGAGCAGGATGACACGGCCTTTGTATTCGTCTTTCCACAAATCATTCCATGAGCTGGGCGTATCTTTGATGTATTTTGTATTGTAAGCGATGCCCGTGACACCCCAGGTATAGACGACAGAATAATCGCCTGAAGGGTCATAGGGAGGATTCTGCAGGGCGGGAAGCATATTTTCCGTATTCTTTATTTTACTTTTATCCAGTTTTTCGAGGAGATCCAGCTTGATCATGGTGGCTACCATGTAGTCTGACGGCTGGATGACATCATACTCCGAACCGCCTGCCTGTATTTTCGCGAGGAGTTCTTCATTGTTCGCAAAAACGTCGTAGTTGACTTTGCAGTTGTATTTCTTTTCGAAATCCGAAAGGACGTCGGGAGAAAAGTTGTCCGCCCAGCTGTACAGGTTCAGGACTTGCGTGTCTTCCCCGCTTTTCGTATTACTGTCAGGGGCGGATCCGCAGCCGGCAGCGGCAAGGCATGCGCCTGCGAGGAAAAGGGAAAAGAATTTTTTCATAGGAAATCTCCTTCAGGGAAAACGAAAATCGGTTCGGGATAATGGGGATGTAGGGGATTGAGCATAGGATGGTTCTTATGTACCAAAGAAATCAATGTCGGGATTTTTGTTCCATATGTATTCCATACGGCAGGCGATACGTTCTGCGGCAGGTGCGCCGAAACGGTCGCGGATAAAGCCGAGCGTCATGTCCATTCCTGCAGAAATGCCGGAAGAGGTATAAAATTTTCCGTCGTGCACCCAGCGTGCTTTTCTTATCCAATGGACTTTATCGGATGTGGAAACGACCCAGTCGAAAGCTCTTTTATTGGAGGTAGCCCTTTTCTCTTCGAGGATCCCGCATCGGGCAAGAAGGGCGGAACCGGTACAGACGGACAGGACGAAAGAGGCGTCTTCCGAAAGACGGCGTAAATTTTTCAAAAAAGGTTCCTCCTTTATCAGTGTGCGTGTACCGGCACCGCCGGGAATGACAAGTACACCTGATGTATTCATATTCCTTTGGGGTTCCGTATCAATTCTTACACCCTGCGTACTCGTGACAAGGCCGCCATTTTGTGAGATATAGTGAAGTTGGAAATCGGGATGGCGGCCGCATATTTCGACCGGACCGAAGAGATCCAGTGTTTCAAACTGCTCAAATAAAAGGAAATTGATATCCATGAGAACTCCTGTCTAAGACAATCAAGGAATACTTTGGGGCGGCGGATCATGAGAAAAGAGAAGCTGTTTACTGCCGGTCATCGGGCAGTTCTTTTTTTCTGCCGGTTCCCGCCTGCCGGATCTGAAAAAAATCCGCCAGAAGGACGAGCGCGATTTCAGCGGCGATCATGAGGGTGGAAAGGGCATTGATTTCCGGAGAAATCCCTCGCTTCACCATGGCGTAGATGTAAAGCGGGAGAGTTGTCGAATTCGGTCCGGCTGCGAAGAAGCTGATGATGAAGTCATCGATGGACAGTGTGAAAGCGATGAGCGCGCCCGCAGTGATTCCCGGCATGATGAGGGGAAGCGTGATGTAGCGGAAGCACTGCCACGGACGGGCATACAAATCGCCGGCGGCTTCTTCGTATTCCTGCTTCAGCCCGTCAAGCCGCGCGCCCACTGTGATGACCACGAAGGACAGGCAGAAGGTAATGTGGGCGAGAATGATGCTCGTTCTTCCCAGAGATAAATGGATCTGGGAAAAAAGGACGAGAAGGGAAAGCCCCATGACAATTTCGGGAATGAGGATGGGAAGGTAGATAAAGCCGTTCAGGATTCCCCGATATTTATAACGGTATTTGTGAAGGGCGAGCGCCGCGGTCGTGCCGAGAATGGTGGACACCGCCGTGGAAATGAATCCGATGATAAGTGTATTGGCGAGCGCCTCCGCCACATGGCGGTTATTAAAAAGCTGGGAATACCATTTAAACGTGAAGCCTGCCCACACAGCGTTCATGCGGGAGTCGTTGAAGGAGTACAGAGCCAGGATAAGAATGGGCAGGTAAAGGAAGGCCAGCACTGCCAAAGCGTAAGAAACAAGGAGATGGCTACGCCATGTTTTCTGCATCGCTGTCTCCTTTCTGCGCCTGAATCGCCCGATAGTACAGGAAAATAAGAATGAGGGAAAGCAGGGCAAGCACGATGGACAGTGCCGAGCCGAAAGGCCAGTCACGGGCGGAGAGGAACTGGTTCTGTATGACATTGCCCACGAGAGCCGCTTTCGCCCCGCCCATGACATCGGGGACGACGAACATGCCGAGGGAAGAAATGAAGACCAATACCGTTCCTGCCGCGATGCCGGGCATCGTCAGAGGCAGGGTGATTTTTCGGAATGCTGTCACGGGGGAAGCGCCCAGATCGGCGGCTGCTTCTAAAAGCCTGCGGTCGAGCTGTTCAATGGAGACGTAAACGGGGAGGATCATGAAAGGAAGAAGGGCGTATACCATGCCCAGCATGACGGCGCCTTCATTATACAGAAATTGGATCGGCTGGGAAATAACTTCCAGCTTCATCAGAATCGTATTCAGCACGCCCTGGCTGCGGAGAATGATCACCCACGCATAGGAGCGGATAAGGAAATTGATCCAGAAAGGAATCATACAGAGGATCAGCCCTTTCTGCCGCAGACGGCGGGGGAGCCGGGCAATGCAGTATGCCAGCGGATAGCCCATGAGGATGGTATATACCGTGGTCACGACGGCTATGAAAATTGTCCGTCCGAAAATGGAAATATAAAGAGAATCCAAAAATCTTGTATAGTTTTGGAAAGTCCAGTCAAAAACGATCTGTCCGTACGCCGTGCGGGAAGCGAAAGAAACCGCTACCACGATGAGCATGGGAATGACAAAGAAAACGGTCAGCCAGATCATGGACGGCAGGAGCAGATATTTTCCGTTTCTTTTCATCGTTCTACTCTGACCTCGTCTTTTTCATACCACCAGATGCCTACATGGTCGTCGATCTGCCAACGGTGGACGTCATCAAAGTACTGGTAGGCGAGGACTTCCTGGCCCGTGTCGTCAAGACGGATGAATACTTTATCAATGGTGCCGTAAAAAATCACATCGTCCACCGTGCCGAATAAGCGCGGCGCGGGATGGGAATCATCGCCATCTTTTCCGCCGCAGAGATTCAGTTTTTCAGGACGAAGGGCAAGGATTTCTTTTCCGTCATCAAAGAAATTGCTTTCTCCTATGAATTCGGCGACAAATTTTGTTTTCGGATAATGGTAAATCGTATTGGGGTCATCGTCCTGCTGGATTTCTCCCTTGTCCATGATAACGATACGGTCGCTCATGGTGAGGGCTTCTTCCTGATCGTGGGTGACGAATACGAAAGTAAGGCCGAGTTCTTCCTGCAGGTCTTTCAGCTCGATCTGGAGCGTTTTGCGGAGCTGGTAATCAAGAGCGCCGAGGGGCTCGTCCAAAAGAAGCATTTTCGGATTATTTACCAAGGCGCGGGCTACGGCGACACGCTGCTGCTGTCCTCCCGACATCTGCGCGGGATAACGGCTGCGGAGATCTTCCAGCCGGATCAGTTTCAGTAGCTTCTGTGTGCGCTTCGCGGCTTCCTCTTTGCCGACGCCTTTCATGCGCAGGCCGAAACCGATATTTTCCTCTGCTGTCATATGGGGGAACAAAGCATAATTCTGGAATACCATATTCACGTCCCTTTTGTAAGGGGGGAGATTCGTGATATCCTGTCCGTCAAGGATGATTTTTCCTTTTGTCGGAGTGTCCAGTCCTGCAAGCATACGGAGAAGAGTCGTCTTTCCGCAGCCTGAGGGACCTAATAAAGTTAAAAACTCGCCATCATGGATAGAGAGTGAGAGCGGGGGGATAATGACATGATCACCGTAAGCCTTGGTGATTCCCTCCAGACGGACCAATTCTTTCATGTCCCGAACACGACCTTTCAGGGGAGTATAGAAGCGGCGATGCCGCAGTTGTTTCATGCCCGCAGTCGGGCAACTATAAAAAGAAAGCGCAGGACTTTCCGCTTTCACGGCGGCGCGTTTTTTATTTACCTTGTCGAAAAAACGAAATTCTCTATGACTCCGCGGTTTTCCTTACGGGAAGATAAAAACTGCACCAATACAAATGGTCAGCGCTTCCTTATGTTTGTACTTTATTATACATGGAAAAATATAAAAACTGAATGCCTTTTGCCGCTATTTTTATAAATAACCCTAATCTTTCGGAAAGGGAATGATGGTCGATAGCTGTTAGCTGTGGGTCAGAGACAAAAGACTGAAAATAGGAGACGCTGTTTGCTCATTGCTTTGGATATCAGCGGAGAAGGATTTGCTGCTGTGGTAAGAAAAACCGTAAGAAGATAAAAGCTATCAGCTGTGAGCTGTCGGCTGCAAGCTAACTATTCTTTCTCACAAAGCATTCTTGCGTCCATTCAGAATGACGATTGAAGGAAAGAGTCACTATGATGGGAAACGTTAAGCGTCCTCGTGTGAGCGCCAGCGAAGAATTTGCTGCCGTGGTGAGGAAAGCGGTAAGACGTCATCCTGAGCGATAGCGAAGGATCTGTACCCGTGGTAAGGAAAACCGTAAGATGTCATTCTGAATGGAAGGAGACGAAGGGCTGTCGGCTTTTCATCCGTTCTCAGAGGAGAGGCGCATTTCCGGAACTGCGGGTGAAATTATTTCAATGCATAGTAAAACGGATCTGCATATATGGCGCGGATCCGTTTTTGCGTGGGAAATGTATGAAGGGGTATTTCTTTTATTTTCCTTTGATTGCCTGTTTTCCTTTTTTCAGCCAGTCCATGAGAAGCGGGGAGAAAGAGGAAAGGATGCAGAGTGTGATGAGTACCCAGCAGATGGGAGTGGAGAACAGAATGGTGATATCATTGCCCGAAAGAGTCAGGCTTCTGCGGAGACCTCTTTCGCCGATCGGTCCTAAAATAAGGGCGAGGACGACGGCCGCCGTATTTAATCCCAGCTTTCTCATCAGGTAGCCCATAATGCCGAAGATGAACATGATAACTACGTCGACAAAGCTGTTATTGATGGCAAAGGAGCCGACAACGCAGAGGACAAAGATGCAGGGAATGAGAACGGCGTCGGACAATTTGGAAATATGGGCAAATATGCGGCATCCGCCTAGGCCGATAAGGAGCATGAAGAACTGGACGATGACGAACCCCGCAAAGAAGGTGTAAGTCATGGGAGCGTACTTGGTGAAAAGCTCCGGGCCCGGCTGGAGACCCTGGATGATGAGGCCGCCCATGAGCACGGCGGTCACTGATTCTCCCGGAATGCCCAGTGTCAGTGTGGGAATGAGGGAGCCGCCGGTAACGGCGTTGTTTGCCGCTTCTGAACCAGCGACGCCTTCAATGGAGCCGCGGCCGAAATCTTCTGGCTTTTTGGAGAACTGTTTTGCCGTATTATAGCCCAGGAAGCAGGCGATAGAAGCGCCCGCGCCCGGGAGGATGCCGATGATGTTCCCGATGAGCCAGGAACGGATGACGGTCGGACCGATCTGTTTCAGCTCACGGAATTTCAGCATGACGGAGTCGTGAAATTTGACGATACTTCCTCTTTCCTTAATCGCTTTTTCCGCAAGAATGAAGACCTGGGAAAGAGAAAAGAGACCGATGAGGGCACAGGTGACGTTGATACCGTTGTACAGTTCGTCGATGCCGAACATGAACCGTTCCGTGCCTTCCATGGGATCCATGCCGACGGTGGAAAGGATAAGGCCGAAGGCACCGCTCATAAGCCCTTTCACCATGGAGCCCGTGGTAACGCCCGCAATGATGGTGAGTCCGAAGAGGGCAAGCCAGAAATATTCGGGGCTTCCGAATTTCATGGCCAGTTCGGCAAGCATGGGGGCAAAGAAGTAAAGGGAAATACAGGAAAGGAGTCCGCCGAAGAAGGAAGCGATGCATGCTGTGCCGAGTGCCTTGCCGGCTTTTCCCTGTTTGGTAAGTTCATACCCGTCGAGCGCCGTTGCCGCGGAAGCGGGCGTGCCGGGGGTATGGATCAGGATGGCGGAAATAGAACCGCCGAAGATGGCGCCGCAGTAAATGCCGCCGAGCATGATCAGTCCCGTTTCGGGAGCCATGCCGAAGGTAAGCGGCAGAAGAAGCGCTACGCCCATGGCGGCGGAAAGGCCCGGCATACAGCCGACAACGATTCCGATGGTGACGCCGATAATCATCATGATTAGATTAGACGGCATGAGGGCGTTGGCAAAACCTGCCGACATGAGTCCGAATGTGTTTGCATCCATGGTATTTCCTCCGGTTATAAGAATTCTTCCATAATGATCCCTTCAGGCAGGGGTACATTGAGAAATACATCGAATGTACCGTAGATGAGGGCGGCCATGCAGATCAGGACAAGAAGGATGTATTTCATTTCGATCCTGAAGAAGCGGAGGCAGATGAAGATGTATACGATGGAGGCGATGTAGAAGCCGAAGAGGTACATCAGGAGAAAGAACAGGAGGAAAGCGGCGAACATGACCCAGAACTGTTTCGGGAGAAAGCCTTCAAATACTTCGGCGCTGTCATTGATGACTTTGTGTTCTCTTCTGTAATCGCGGAACAGATGGCTCATGCGGACCGTCGTCAGAAGAAGGAGCAGCCCGATGACAAAGTACGGATAGTGTCTTGCCGGTTCGGGAAAGTCCAATGTCAGATATAAAAAGACAAATGAGAAAAGATACATGAATCCGCAGATATAAATATCTGATTTTTTCATACAATACTCCTTAAAGAGAACCTCCGCGGTTTCAAACCGGTCAGAACGGACAAACCTGCCCCTTGGAAAAGAAGCAGGTTTTCTGTCTAATGAAACGCGGGGACAATTACAGGGAAATGCGTGATTTCCCCTGTTTCATGCAGCACTTGCACTATTATTTCTTTTCGTACAGTTTGCTGACTACATCTTTGCAGAAAGCGAGCTGCTCGTCAATGAGCCTGCCCAGATCTTTGCTGTCCTTGTAATCGAGAACCATGCCGGCTTTCTTGTGGGCTTCCACAACATCTTTGTCTTCCATGGTCTTTTTGAAAGCGTCTTCATAGAATTTAATTATATTTTCAGGGGTACCTTTCGGGGCGACAATAGCGCGGGCGGAGCCATACCATTTATTGTAGTAGCCGAGTTCGCCGAGTGTCGGAACGTCAGGCAGCTGGGGATCGCGCTTTTCGTCAAATACGCCGAGGACACGGAGTTCGGCATTTTCACCGTTAACCAGTTTGATGACGTCGGCAACTTTGGCACAGGAGAAATCCACTTCGCCCTGGCGGAGAGCAAGGAGCTGGTCGGCAGTACCGCCATAAGGAACGGCATTGTATTCAAATTTCGCGGACTGGGCGAGAAGCTGAGCGGAGGTGTGGTTGGAGGCCTGCACGCCGTTAGTGGAAGCTTTCAGCTGCCCCGGGTTCGCCTGTGCGTCTGCCACGAGCTCTTTTAAGTCTTTCCACTTTGCGTCTTTCCTGACGACAACCACGGCGGTTTCTGTCAGATGGTTTGCAATCGGGATAATGGACTTTTCATCAAAGGCCGCGCCTTTCTGGGAAGCGAGCGTGGTGTAGGTCGGCAGATTGATGAATCCTAAAGTGTATCCGTCCGGTTTGGCCTTGGCGAGTTCCGTCCAGCCGATTTTTCCGTCAGCCCCGGGTTTGTTTTCGATGACCAGGGTCTGGCCGACATACTTCTTGGCACTGTTGGCAAGCAGACGCGCGCCTGTATCCGTACCGGAACCTGCTTTATAGGCGACGATAATCTTTACGTCTTTTTCCGGTTTCCAGGCGGCAGAACTGCTTTTCGTGTCGCTGCCCTTGGAACCGCCGCATCCGCCGAGAAGGATACCTGCAGCGACTGCCGCTGCGGCGAGCAGAGCCAATTTCTTTTTCATAATTGAAAAACCTCCTTACATTTCCCCAATAAAATAAATGCAGTCTGATCTTGTCCGCATTTCTCTTTCTGATTGTATCATGCCGGCCGCCGTACAACAATATAAAAAGCGCTGAGGCTCCTTGCGGGCGGGGTCTCTTATGAAATAAGTATACACAAATAAAGAGCAATTTCTGAAAAGAGAAACAATACAATTAATGGAGAGTAAATAGAAAAATGGATCTATGGTAATGAGTAAAATGTATTCCAAAATACAAAAACAATAACTTGAAGTCATTTTAAAAGAAGGGCTGAACGAAGAAATAAGGTTACATATAATTTTTATAGGAGAGTACCAAAGGGAGAATATACAGTCCCGGTGGAGAGATGGCAATAAAATTTGATGAAGACCGATAGAAAGATATGGGAAATTGAAAAGAAGACCCCTGTGGTATAATGCCGATAGAAAAGGATTTCATAAAAATGATAGAAGTAATGGATGAGGAGAAATGATGGGAAATAAAATTTTCAAAGCACTCACCGCTGTCGCTGCTGCGGCTGCTGCTGTGTGGCTTCTGCCGAAAAGGAAAAAGGAAATGGCGGTACGCCCCATTCCGGCGGGAGAAAGTATGTCCTGCATCAGGGAACGGACAGGGGTGAATCAGGATGCTCTTTGCCTGTACTACTATCGCCCCGGCAGGTGGACGGAAAAGGATGCCGTCTTTATTGCATTCCATGGCTTTGGCAGGGCTGGCGCGGAATATTGCAAAGCGCTCCGGAAGCTGGCGGAGGAAAGAAATATGCTGATCGTTTGTCCGGAACTGACGGAAAGGAAATATCCCGGCGCGGGATGGTATCAGGAAGGCGGCATCATGGATACAGACGGTCATGTCCGTGAAAAAGAAAAGAGGACGTTTTCTGTGGTAGACCGGATTGTGGAAGAAGTGAAAAGCCGTACACAGGCAACAGGAAAAGTTATTCTTTTCGGTCATTCCGCGGGCGGGCAGTTTGTCCATCGATGGGCGCTCCTCGGAGAAAAGAAAAACGTGGATGTAATCGCCGTGGCCAATTCCGGCTGGTTTACCATGCCTGACAGGGATATTGATTATCCTTACGGTATAAAGAATGTAGGGATTACTGATGAGGAACTTGGGGAAGCGTTTGCAGAGCCGGTCATTCTCTTTATGGGTGAAAAGGATGTGGAGCGGAAACCGCCGTTTCGCGATACGCCTGAAGCGGATGCCCAGGGGATGAACCGTATGGAGCGGTGCACGAATTATTTTCATCAATGCCGGGCGAAAGCAGAAGAGCTCCGGGTTCCTTTCCGCTGGAAACTGGAAACTGTAGAAGGTGTAGCCCATCAGGGGGTAAAAATGGCGGAAGGCGCAGCGGCATATATTTTTAGGAAATCATCAGAAGATGGAAGTCGGAGAATGTAAGCTAGAAGCTGTCAGCTATAAGCTGTTAGCCATTAGCTGTTAGCTATTAGCTGTGAGCTAAAAGCCGAAGCATATGATTTCCATTAGGTGTCATATGAAACAACAGCAAAGGATTTGCTGTTGTAGTGAGGGAAACGTTAAACGTCATCCTGAACGAATGTGAAGGATCTATACCCGTGGTGAGGAAAGCGGTAAGAAGATAAAAGCTATCAGCTGTGAGCTGAAAGCTGTTAGCCGTTAGCTGTGAGCTGTCAACTAAAAGTGCTGAATGACGGTGGACAGCAAAGCGTCATAATGAGGGGAATGTTAAGCGTCATCCGAAGCGAATGTGAAGGATCTGCTGGCGTAGTGAGGAAGCCGAAGGGTGAAAAAGAAGTGAGGAAGGAGGCGGGGTATGACAAAAGAAGTAAAAACCGGCATGATGGCGTTCATCGTTTTGGTTGCCGCCATGGCGGTGTTTCTTTTTGTCCGTCCGAAAGATTGGTTTGACGGGAATTATTTCCGCATGACAGCATCCTTTTCCAGTGTACAGGGAATCAAAAAAGGAAATGAAGTGCGTTATGCCGGTGTCCGTGTGGGGGAAGTGTCCAAAATTTCCACGGAAGGAAATGAAGGGATTCTTGAAATGCGTATAAAGAAAGATGCGCAGATTCCTCTGGACGCGGAGTTTACCGTTTCGCAGAGCGGAGTGATCGGTGACTATTACGTGGATATCCGCGGCGGTCGTTTTGACGGCAGTTATTTCGGGGAGGGGATGCGTGCCGGAGAAAAGGGATCGGACCGTCTGGATCAGATGATGGAAAGAGCGAAGAAGCTGATGGATTCCGCAGCGCAGATGAAAGAGAATATAGGGAAGATGGAAGGAAAGTAGGCAGCTGAAAAGCCGCTTGGCATGCTTGGGAAAGTATGGCCGGCGGCTTTTTCTTTTACTTATGGGATTCCTGTTCCATTTCCCAGCTCCATGAGCGGGTGGGAGTCATTTTTCCGTCAGCACCGAAGGTGTACCTGGTGGTGCCGGGGAGTTTCGGCGTGAGGGGGCTGGTGAAGCCGCGGCCGATGACGTCGGTGGTGTTCATAATGAAAAGGAAGGCGTGGGGGTCTATGTCCTCGATGAAATGGCGCAGTTTGGTGACTTGCGTCAGATCCACGATAGCGAAGACGATTTTCTTGTCTTTTCCGCTGAACCCGCCCTGTCCGTAGAGAAGGGTGGCGCCGTGATGAATATTTCTCAGAATGGTGTCCGCCACTTCAAGCGGTTTGTCGGAAACGATGAAAGCCGCTTTCCTTTGGGCGAAACCGATGACGATACGGCTGGAAACGGTGGCATTGATGTACATGGCGATGAGGGTGCAGATGGCAGGCTCCAGTGTAAAGATCCACGCGCTGGACATGATGATGATGAAGTTCAGGCCGAAGACGACGTAGCCGATTTCCAGATTGTAAAATTTTTTGATAACCGCGCCAATGACGTCGAGGCCTCCGCTGTTTGAATTGTAGCGGTAGAGAAGTCCCAGGGCGGCGCCGAGGACAACGCCCCCCGATATGGCAGCGACAAGAGGATTGCTGATGACACACCAGTCCGCCATGAAAGCGGTGAGGTCGATGAAGAGCGACAGACTCACTGTGCTTAAAATGGTGATGACCGTATAAAATTTTCCCATGAATTTCAGGGACAGAATGAGTACAGGTATATTCAGTACCAGATTGGACAGGCCGATGGGAATGTCCATGAGGTAGTAGAGAATCATGGCGATGCCTGTGACGCCGCCTGCGAGAAAGTGATGGGGAACAAGGAATATATTGAGTCCGGCGGCATAGATGAAAGTGCCGATGAGGGTGATGACAAGTATGAAGAGAACGCGCTGTATGCAGACAGGATCGTTCCAATGCTTACGGATATTGGCGCCCACGATGATCTCCTTTGGGATGTGCCCATGGAATAAGGGAGTTCTCCCTGTTTAAATGTGAACACATTATATCACTATTTTCTCTTTAATGACACCAAAAGGAATTGTGGAAAATATATTTTTGATGGTATAGAATAAGAATAAAATTAATTTCTTATTATAAATGCAGGAGCGGATGAATCGTATTTATTTTGAAATGCCGGCAGGACGCACGGATTGAAAAATGATTTCCATATATTTTCCGATATGATATAATCTAATTGAAATTACAACGTATACTATGTAATTTGCCGTGAGGGCAAAGAGCGGTTTCAAGGGGAGCAGACGAATGGACAGTTTTGAGGAAATACTTCAAAAGAAGCATTTAAAACGTACGAAAGCGCGTGTCATGATCTTGAAGGTGCTCCAGAAGAGCCTGCCGATGACCGCGGGGGATGTATATGAAGCGGTGCGGAAGAGAGATACTAAGCTCAGTCTTTCTACGGTGTACCGTAATTGTGAAGCGCTGGCAAAAAAGGGACTGCTTCTCCGTTCGACGATGCTTGCTGACGGATTGACGAGGTATGAATATACGCAGGGCGACCATGTGCACCACGCGGTGTGCCTGTCGTGCAATAAGATTTTCCCTGTCGAGGTTCGTCTGGAACCGGAGTATAAAGACCGTCTGGCAGAAGAAAACGGATTTGAAGTGACGGAGCATCGTGTGGAAATTTACGGTTTTTGCAAAGAATGCAAGGCGCGGGGCATGGATAAGGAATTTAAAGAACGGATGATTTAAAGAAAGACAGGAAAGGCGGAGCGTATACGATGCGTTTTTTATTCCGTGCGTAACTGAAGGCGGGATTTAAAAAGTAAAAGGACATGAGGCGGCAGAGATGCCGTCTTTTTATGGTGCCCGCATTTCAAAAGAGGTGCCGGAAGGAAATCTTATGTGTATTTGTCATGCAATAATGATGAGTAAGATTTTTTCTATATCTGCGGTGCAGGGAATCTGTGGATAAATAAGGTGCTTACATGATAAAATATAAACAGATATATATATAATTAATTATTTATGAAGAAGGAGGAGAGAGTATGGGTCTTATTAAAGCAGGAATGGGCGCGGTCGGAGGCGTACTGGCCGATCAGTGGAAGGAATTCTTCTATTGTGACAGCATGCCGCCTGATGTCCTCATGATGAAAGGACAGAAACGGACCGGCGGCCGCAGCTCGAACACAGGCGGAGAAGACAACATTATTTCCAACGGATCCGTCATTGCCGTCAACAACGGGCAGTGCATGATGATTGTGGAACAGGGCAAGGTTGTCGATCTCTGCGCCGAACCGGGAGAGTATACCTACGATCAGTCATCGGAACCGTCGCTCTTCACGGGCGGTCTGAATAAGGAAAGCGTCATCGCCGTATTCAAACAGATGGGAAGACGTTTTACCTTTGGCGGCGATACAGGGAAAGACCAGCGCGTTTATTTCTTCAACACAAAGGAAATCGTGGGGAACAAGTACGGTACGCCCAGCGAGATTCCGTTCAAGGTAGTTGATGCGGATACCGGGCTGAAATTATCCGTCCGTATCCGCTGTTTCGGTGAATACAGTTACAAAATCGTAGATCCGATCCTCTTTTACACCAATGTGGCAGGCAACGCGTCGGACAGTTATGAGCGTTCCCAGATTGACGGCCAGCTGAAATCGGAACTGCTTACGGCTCTCCAGCCGGCATTTGCCAAGATTTCTGCCCAGCGCATCGACTATACTGATCTGGCGGGACACACGTTTGAAATTGCCGAGGCTCTGAATGAAGTGCTTTCCAAGAAATGGACGGAGCTCCGCGGCCTTGCGATCGTTTCTTTCGGTGTGAACAGTGTCAAGGCCAATGAGGAAGACGAAGCGAAGATCCAGAAGATCCAGATGGGTATGGCCATGTCGAATCCCGCTATGGGGGCGGGCGTTCTCGTAGACGCACAGTCTGACGCTATGCGTACGGCGGCGGCCAATGAAGGCGGTATGGGCGCGGCATTTGGATTTATGGGTATGAATATGGCAGGCGCGGCAGGCGGTATGAACGCGTCCAACCTGTACGGTATGGCAGGCCAGCAGCAACAGCAGATGCCCCAGCAGGCACCCGCGCCGGCACCTGCTCCCGCTCCCCAGCCGGCGGGCTGGAAATGTGCGGAGTGCGGTACGGGAGGAAATACAGGCAAGTTCTGCGCCAACTGCGGAAAACCCGCTCCCGCTCCTGCGGCTGAATGGACCTGCGCGGAATGCGGTACAAAGAATACGGGCAAATTCTGTGCCAACTGCGGCAAGCCCGCTCCTGCGGCTGATTGGACCTGCAGCGAATGCGGTACGAAGAATAAAGGCAAGTTCTGTGCCAACTGCGGACATCCCCGTCCGTAATGGAACAGTTGAGAAAAGGGCGGCGGGTATAGATTTACTGCTGCCCTGTCCCTATTTCACACTGCCATTTTGTTTCCTTTATGGAAAAGGCGGCGATTATGGAAAAGGAGGTACTTATGGCTGATACTTCAGTAAGCTTTAAATGCCCCAATTGCAGCGCTCCTCTTGCATATGCTCCCGGCGCGGATCATGTGACCTGCGAATACTGCGGCACGGAACTGTCCATCGCTGATCTGGAAGCGTTCTACGCGGCGAAGGAAGAAAACGCGGCAAAAGCGGAAGAAGCGCGGCAGAAAAAGTGGGATACTGACGGTGCGGGAAAGGAATGGAGCGAAGACGAGGCGAAGATTCTCCGCGCCTTTACCTGTTCTTCCTGCGGAGCGGAAATCGTCTGCGATGAAAATACGATTGCCACGGAATGCTGCTACTGCGGAAACCCGACGATGATTGCCCAGCGTTATGACGGCGCTCTGCGTCCTGACTATGTGATTCCGTTCCAGAAGACGAAAAAGGATGCCCAGGAAGCCTTTAAAAATTTCTACAAGGGGAAATTACTCCTGCCGTCCAATTTCGTCAGCCAGAACCGGGTGGATGCGATTCAGGGCATGTATGTTCCTTTCTGGCTCTTTGACTCTAAAGTCACCGCTACCGCCAGCTACAAAGCGAAAAACGTAAATACTTTCGTTGTCGGAAAGAATCAGATCACGGAAGAAAGGGTTTACCGGTGTGACCGTGAGGGAGAAATGAAATTTAACCGGGTACCTATGGATGGCAGTAAGAAAATGGACGATACATGGATGGAAAGTATCGGACCTTTCGATTATTCCACCATGGTTCCTTTTACCACGGCATACCTGGCAGGGTACCTGGCCGATAAGTATGATGTGCCGGCGGAAGAAATGGCGCCCCGCGCCGATGAGCTGGTAACAAATACCGCGCTTGCGCAGATGGACGGTACCGTCACCGGTTATACAAGCTGTAATCGGGAAGACGGTTTCGTGTCCAAAGATGAAAACACCGTTTCCTATGCCCTTGCGCCGGTATGGATTCTTTCCACCACTTATAACGGCACGCCGTACACTTTCATTATGAACGCCCAGAGCGGCAAGTTCGTGGGAAGCCTGCCGGTGGATAAAAATAAAGCATCCATGTACACGGCGGCGGCATTTGTCGTCTTCGTTCCCATCCTTTACTTCCTCATTAAAATGATGTTCGGTTCTTTATAAGGAGGCGGGACTATGAAAAAAATATTTCAAATCTTAGCGATGCTCCTTGCCGTCCTCTTTCTGCCCGTGATGTCTGACGCGGCGGAGATGCCGTCTTTCCATGACGGGGCGGATATCGTGAAAGGTGAGGCGGCCTCGGAAGTAAAGAACGCATTGGAAGCGGTAGAAAAGAAACATAATGTCCGTATCGCTGTTGTCACCCAGCCCTCCGTGAAAGGAATGAAAATCGGCGATTATGCCGATAAACTTCTCGGCACGGTGATTAAAGGCGGAGAAAAAGGAAATATGGTTCTCGTTCTTGATATGCAGGAACGCGACTGGTACATTGCCACCGATCCCAAAATGAAGGCGATGATTACCAATGATATAGGCATCAAACTTATGAAAGACGCCTTTGTAAGCAAGCTTTCCGCAGGGAATTACGCGGAAGCGTTCAAAGCTTATGCGGAGAAGGCAGACTTCCTTATTTCCTACTATGAGAAAGAAGGGAAAGCGTATGATCCTGACGATCAATTCAGTTTTCTCGGACTGGGGATTGCCGCTGTCCTTTCCCTGCTCGGCGCCTTCGGCGTAAGGAACTACCTTATAGGAACGATGAGCAATGTGGCGCCCGGCGTGAACGCTTCCCACTATCTTGACAAAGACAGTTTCGCCGTGACCGGTGAGAATGACTACTACCTCTATACCAACCGTATCGTCACGCCCCTTCCCGAAAAGAAAGATGACGGTGTTGTCGGAGCAGGCGGCTCCATGGGCGGCGGAAACGGAGGCAACGGCGGAGGAGGCGGAAAGTTCTGACAATGCCTGAAAAGAAATAAATTTGTTATTCATGAAAAGTTACCTCACCGGCCGGCGGGGTAACTTTTTTATCCATGAAGAAGAAAATCGAATCGCAGGGAACAGTTTCCATGGACCGCCTTTGCTTTGCCGTTCGTTACAGAAACCACGTTTCATTCCTGTGTTATAATGGGGAAAATCAATCCGTTTATTGGATGATGGAGAAAAACATGAATCTTCTTCTGCTTATTTTTACTTTTATAACCAACTGGATCGTGAGCGCTTCTTTTTGGGCGCTCTATTTTTTGTTTACTGTCCCTTTTTTCCATGAAGAGCTGGCAGGAAATTATGAACTTCTGACGGAGCGCATCCTGCAGCTTTCTCTGGCGTGTGTTCTTGTGCCTGCCGTTTTATCGGGAACAGGCGTCATGCAGTATTTCTTTGTCCGTGAAAACGGCGGGCGTAGGGCTGCGGGAGAAACGAAAATGTATTTGGAACGTCTGATGCGCGATATCTGCCGTCGGGGCAGACTGGAATTATCCGATTTCCGTCTTTATACGGCGAAAGCAGATGATTACAATGCATGGGCAATCGGCGGAAACCATATCACCGTCACGGAACGTCTGCTGAACGAATTTTCCGAAGAAGAGGTAAAAGGGATTCTTGCCCATGAGGTGGGACATCTGCAGAACGGGCACAGCCGTTTCGGTCTTCTGCGCTATGGCATGGAATGGTTCAGCGGTATCATTGTCTATGTGTACAGTGTGGTGACACTGCTCCTGGCATTTTTACGCTGGATTCCGGTCTTGGGGATTTTTATAGGCATTGTCAATTTTTTTATCCTCATACAATATTATTTCCTGAAAATATTTCTGCAGATTCCTCTTTGGTTTTTCACACAGTTCGGCAGCAGGAGAAATGAATATGCCGCCGACGAATATGCCTGTGGTCTCGGACTGGGGATGGAACTTGCCGTCGGACTGGTCCACCTGGAACATATTTTCCGCAGCGGCAGGCGGGACTGGTTTTCCCGTCTTTTTGACGACCATCCCGACATTCCCAGCCGGCTGGAACGGATAAGGAAAATCCTGATGGAAAGAGAACGCGGCTCTTTGGCGGGATAAGGAAACGGGGGAGTAAAATACGAAGAGGGAAGGGAATTTCCTCTTTGCGCTTTTGGCAGGATCATCCTTGCATCGGATTGAAATATATGGTATACTATGTACAGCAGAGGTGACTGTTAGTCATGTTGCTTCTGCGCCTCTTTTCAGCAAATGTTCCCCGACATTTGCAAAAAAATATACAAGGAAGTCGTCCTGGATCCCCATAACCCCCGGGACGTTTTCCTTGCATGAGAAAACGGATATTTCCTGACAGACTTTGGTCTTGAGAAATATCCGTTTTGTTTTACCATCCGTTTTTTCTCCAGAAAGAGGGGAGGAAAAGGATGAGAAGCGTAAAAGATTCAAGCCGGCCCATAAGCATGGACAGGGCGACGACCATTTTTGTCATGGCAGGCATGGCCGACCAGTTGCAGGTGGCGCCGAATTGTCCCAGTGCCGGCCCCGAGTTGCTCATGGTGGCAATGGAAAGGCCCAGGGCAGAAGGAATATCCGCACCGCTTGCGGCGATAAGGGCGGTCCATAAAAAAATGGACATCGTATAGATGAAGAAGAAACAGAAAACCTCGAGGAGCATGGATTCGGAGAAGTTTTCTCCTCCTGCACGGGTCTGTATGACGGCCCGGGGGTGGAGTTTCTGGCGGAGAACGGCGGTCATGGATTTGAAAAGCAATATGATGCGCGTTACTTTCAGGCCGCCCGAAGTCGATCCGCCGCAGCCGCCGATGAACATGAGTATGAGCAATATGACCTGGGAAAAATGGGGCCATGTTTCAAAGTCGTAAGAAATAAATCCCGTGGTGGACGAAAGAGACGCCGAGGTAAAAAGCGCTTCCAGCAGTGCGGAAGGGGCGTACAGTCCGCTTTCCAGCATTAAATTTAAAGAGATAAGGATAGTGGCGGCGGCTACGATGGAAAGATAGACTTTAAATTCCGTATTTTCCCAAAGAACATGGATGCCCCGTTTCCATGCAGCCACATAGATGCCGAAATTGGCGCTGGAAATAACCATAAAAAATATGACGGCCAGTTTCAGAGGCGTACTGCCATAAAAAGCGATGCTTTCATTCTTTGTGGAGAAACCTCCGGTGGCGATGGTGGAAAAGGCGTGATTTACCGCGTCGAAAAAGTTCATGCCGAGGAGTGTGTAAATCAATGCGGCAGAAACAGTAAAAAGCAGGTACACTGCAAAAAGAGCTTTCGCCATTTCTTTGATCCGGGGAACGGCACGGGAGGAATAAGGCCCCGTGCTTTCCGCATCAATCATGCGGGCGCTTCCTTTTCCGGCCTGCGGGAAGAGCGCCACAAAGATGACGATGATTCCCAGGCCGCCGAGCCAGTGGGTCAGGGAGCGGAAGAAAAGAATGCTTTTCGGCAGAACGGTTAAATCGGCAAAAACGGTGGCGCCGGTGCCTGTCAGACCTGAAATGCTTTCTACCAGAGCGTCCAGCGGAGAAAGAAGACCGGACAGGAAATAAGGGAAAAGGTAAAGAATGGAAATACATATCCATGACAGCGCGGTCACCGCAAGACCGTCGCGGGGATTCAGATTGATGACTTTTTTCTTGCCCTTATACCGCAGGAATGCGGACAGTAAAAAACAAAGCGCCATAGAGTAAATAAAAGGAAGAACCGGCTCTTCCCCAAACAGGGCGGTCAGCAGGGGAAGCAGGAGGACGAGACCGCATCCCGCAGTCAATTTGGCGATGAGTGCTGAAACGACGGCAGTATTCATAACGATTTCCTGCCTTTAAAATAAGAAAGGACTTTTGCCGAGCAGGGGGTACGGATCAGGATGATGACCCGGTCTCCTGCGGCAAGGACAGAGCGGCCGTCAGGGATATGTGTCGTTTCATTCCGGACATAAGCGCCTACAAGACATTCCGCCGGCAGCCCCGCTTTCATGAGAGGAATGCCTTCGGCAGGAGCACCGCTTTCCAGAATAACTTCCACCGCTTCCACCTGCGCCGATTCAAGAAGGGATACGGAGACGACACTGCGGCTCCGCACATAACTCAGAACCTCGCCTGCCGCCAGAAGCCGGACCGACAAGGCGATATCCACGCCTACCTGTGTCATGAGATCCGCGTATTCCCCGCGGACGACGCGGACGATTGTCTTTTTCGCGCCCAGGTGCCTGGCAAGGAGGGCGACAAGGAGATTCAGTCGTTCATCTTTCGTCGTGCAGATCACCACATCCGCTTCAGAAACGCCTTCCTGCATGAGAAGATCTATATCTGCCCCGTCGCCGCAAAGGACGATGGACTTTTTTAATTTGGAAGAAATATGCCGGCACTGCTCCGGATCAAGATCAATGACTTTTACGGATATACCGTCGGCTTCCAGCATGGGGGCAAGCGCCGTTCCTGTCCGTCCCGCGCCGATGATGATGGCCTTTTTGATATGCCTGGTACTGCTTTCCGCCATACCCCGGCTGAATTTTTCTATATTTTCCGGCGCGCCGATGAAGTAAGCGTTGTCGTAAGGGAGCAGGCAGTCATTGCCGTGGGGGATAATCATCTGATGATCACGGAAAATCATGGCGGCAAGGATTTCATCAGGCAGTTCCAAATCTTTGAACGGTATATGGATATAAGGAGATTGGCGCTGTATCCGTGTCTCATACAAACGGACGCGGCCATTGGCGAAATCTCCCACGTTAAGGGCGGCGGGCGTCATGAGGATGCGCCGTATTTCTTTTGCCGTGACCAGCTCAGGACTCAGAACCAGGTCAATGTCAAAATTTTCCTGGAGATATTCGGTGGATTCCTGAAGGAATTTCGGGTCGCGGATGCGGGCAATCGTGTGGGGGATTCCATTTTTCTTCGCCAGCATGGAAGCAAGAATATTCACCTCATCCATTTCGGTCACCGCCACGAAAACAGATGCATCCCGTATATCGGGATCCCGTGTGAAATCCGGACTTGTCCCGTTGGCGGTGATCGTGAGTACATCCAGCGAGTCGCGGACTTTGGATAACTTTTCTTCATCAGAATCGGCGACAACCACATCATGCTGCTCATTGGAGAGAAGCTCGGCAATCGTATAGCCCAGATGCCCCGCGCCTAAAATTACGATACGCATGAAAACTCCTTAATCATAAAATGACAGGTAAAATATCTTGGGTAATTCATCTTTTCTTATTTTAGCACAGAGAAAACCGCAATGAAAAAATCCCGCCATATGGGGGAGCGGGATTTTTTCGGATCGAGGAGATCCGTATGAATCTGCCGGGGATGGAGGGGATCCTGTATACCGTTACCGATTCATCAGACTTTCATTAAATCAGAACAGTGGGTTTACAGTATATTAAAAAATATCTATTGAAAGGCACACAGGAGAAAATCCCCGACACGATGGTGGAAACAGTACTCTGCTTCCATCCCCATTGTACCACAAAAAGAAGAGGAATCAAACCGAAAGAAGAACCATGCAGCAAGCCGGTTTCCCCTGCTGAAATTGGTACGTATGGTAAGAAGATAAAAGCTGTTAGCTGTGAGCTGTCAGCTATAAGCTTGTTAGCTGTGAGTTAAAAGCCGAAGCATATGATTTCCATTAGGTGTCATACGAAACAACAGCAAAGGATTTGCTGTTGTAGTGAGGGAAACGTTAAACGTCATCCTGAACGGATGTGAAGGATCTATTACCGTGGTGAGAAAAAGCGGTAAGGCGTCATCAGCATAATAGATTCTTCGCTCCGTGTCACTATCCCGTTTCCTGTTTTTCTCATACGGCATGCTTGCCTCCGTTCAGAATGACGATTGGAGGAAAGGACGTCACTAGTAATGGGGAACGGGAAGCGTCATAATGATGGAGAACGAAAGACGTCATCCTGAACGGATGTAAAGGATCTATTACCGTGGTGGGGAAAACGGTAAGACGATAAAAGCTATCAGCTGTGAGCGGTCAGCTGTCAGCTAAAAGTGCTGAATGACAGCGGGAGGCAGAGGCCGTAGAGGAGAAAGCGGTGTGAATAGAGGTATTCGTAAAACAGTACATATTATATAGAAATAAGATAAATCTTTTGTTATAATGAAAACAGAGGTTGTTTAATAAAATAAGTATTGAAAGAAGAGCGGGAGAAACCGGCAGGAATTTTCCTGTTTACGGATTCTGTACCCGGCTTTTCAGGCAAATGAAGTGTCACGGGGAAAGGTGGTGTGAAGGCAGTATCGGCAGCATTGGGGATGGTGCTTCTTTTTATTGCGCTTTTAATTATATTGTTTTTTATGGGAGGAAAAAATGAATCGCATTTACAAAGTCATTTGGAGTCGAGTGAAGAACAGCTATGTGGTGGTTTCGGAAATCGCGGGGACAGCGAAAAAATCCGGCGGGGTAAGGATTTCTAAAAACGCGCTGGCAGCGGCATTGACAGCTTTTCTGCTGACCGCTTCCGTTGCGGGGGCTGTTGATAATGTAATAGTAGGAAATACGGAAGCGCCCAATACGGTAATCGATACAACTGACTCTACTGTTGTCGGAATAGAAAATAAAGTCAGCAAGGAAAAGGATGACGTGATTGTCGGCAAGAAAAACACCATTAAAGACAGCGAAGACGTTCGAGTTGTCGGCAAAGGAAACACGGTGACAAACAGTGACCGGCAAAATGTATTCGGTGATAATAACAGCATCACGAATCGGGATGCCGGTACTGTTTCCGGATACCATGGTATAGCACGTAACGGCACTTCAGACTTGGTCATCGGCATGGGGAACAAAATTGAAGGCAACGACACCTACATGACAGGGCATGAGAGCCTGACTGTCATCGGGAATAATAACGAAACGGTCAATCCCACCTCGGGTATTGTGATCGGGGATAACCAAACCTTTGGAACGATTAAGGAATCTGTTATTATCGGTTCCATGACACCGGAAGAAAAGGCTTCCGGCAAAAGAGAGCAGGGCGGCGGAAGTGTCGTCGTAGGGTATAATGCGCAAAGTGGCCGCGGATTGAATGTGGCAGTAGGGCACAGCGCACTGGCTCTGGGCCATGAAGGAACTGTGACAGGGCACAATTCTGTCATTGAAGCCAATCAAGGCTCTTTCCCGAATATCTGGTCTTCTATTTATGGGGTGAATAACAAGATTACCTCGAATGGTAACACCTCAAATGGCATAGCGGGCAACATCATCGGTGCATGGAACAAGCTGGATAATGCGGACAATTCGATGATATTCGGTTCAGGGAATATCCTTTCCCATGCTACAGTAGATATGTCAAGCGGACTGGAGGGAACGTTCGGGCAAGGAGCTATGACAGAATTGCTTTTCCGCAGCGGTTATCAGGAAGGGTATTCGGATCAGGCGGCAAAAGTGATGGGGGATTTTGCAAATACCAGCGGATCTGTTCTTATCGCAGGGAATGGAAACCGTTCTGATTATGCCCGGCGTTCCCAGATCATCGGAACGGGAAATGTCCTGAACGGCACGGCAAACGGTACCAGCGCCAACAATACGATGGCGGGATTCCAAAATACAGGAACCAACGTGAACCGTGTGGCTGTAGTGGGAACCGGAAATAAGATATCCGATGGAACGTCAGATGTTGTGATTGGCGATTATCATGAAATGTCCGGCGGGACGAATAATGTCGTCCTTGGTGCCATGGCAACAAAGGAAGACGTCGTGAGCAAGACTTATACGCCCAGTTTGGGGAGCTCTTCCGGTGCGCCGGGAGGATATACGGGGATACCGATTCCATACAATGTGAGAGCCACCGTTCCGACTAAAACGCATACCGCCAATGTCAGCAATGCCGTCATGCTGGGCTACAATACGGACGTGCAGAAAAGCGGCGGCGTGGCTCTCGGCAGCGAATCTGTTTCTTCTGTGGATGCCGGTGTATACGGTTATAGTCCTGACACAAATCAAAATATCCAAAACGATACGGAAATAGCAAATTTAACTGGAAAAACGGCAAGACTGGCACAGTTGAACGGAGATTTGCCCGGTCTCTCCTCTGCTTACACGGCGAAAAAAGCGGACTATGAAGGGAAAGTCAATGATTTCCTGGCGAAGAGCGCCGCATATACACAAGCCTACCAGACCTATCACAGCTATGAGCATTCCGGCGATCAATACGATTTGGCGCGCAAAAAGGAAATGGACGATGCCAAAACGGTTATGGATACGGCGCAGACGGCTATGAATGCTGCAAAGACCGATTATACGGATGCGGAAATGAAGTATAATTCCGCTCTTGGCGAGAGAAATCTGATTATAGGGACTTGGAAAGCGACGGCCGCCGCTGTTTCCGTGGGCGATGTTTCAAGAGGAATTACCCGCCAGATCACAGGTGTAGCAGCCGGTACGCAGGACACCGATGCGGTCAATGTGGCGCAGCTGAAAACGGTGAATACGAAGTATGATACTAAGCTTAGCCGGGGATTTATCATCAAGAAGGGCGGAGAAGCAGTTGGTGAAACGATTTCTCTTAATGGAGATACGGCGCCGGAAATTACCTTTGACGTAGCGGAAGCCAATAAAGGCCTGACTGTAGACCGTGATGGGAAAACCATTAAATATGGCATTGACGGTTCGAAAATTGACCTCAACGGAAATGATACGATTCCCGGTTGGACACTGGAAGTCGGAGTTAAACCCGGTATTCCGACGAATACAGGCAGTGCGGAGGGCAATAAGAAAGTTATAAAGCCGAATGATACAGTAACGCTTCGTGCTGATAATGGAATCAGATTGAAGCAGGAAAACGGCGTTGTGGATATCGGCTTAAAATACATGGCTGTGGATACTAAGTGGACAAATATCAATGATGCTGCAGCAACCAATGGCGGTATGGCGATCGGCGCGAACAGTAATGCGGATGGAGAAACATCAGTAGCCTTGGGATGGGGTTCGAATATATCGGCATCAAATTATGCTGCCGCGTTGTCTCCCTTTTCTTCTGCTGTGAATTCGGAGTATGGTCTGGCCATGGGCACAAAGGCAGCAGTTAAAACATCACCGTACGGGATGGCGATGGGTGCTCTTTCCTCTGTGGATGATTCAGAATATGGTGCGGCCATAGGTGCTAATTCCACCATAGTTAATTCAAACTATGGTGTGGTTATAGGAACCTCGGCAACTGTAAAAGATGCTGATAATGCCGTGGCGATAGGCGTATCAAGCAGTGCAGCGGTAAAAAATGGCGTAGCCATTGGAGCTTTTTCTAAGGCGGATACAGCAGCGGGGGTGAGCGGCTATGACCCCTCTACCAAGGCGGCTTCTACCGATACGTCTGCCGCCTGGAGATCGACTGTCAGTGCCGCTTCTGTGGGGGACAAGACGAAAGGCTATACCCGCCAGATTACCGGTGTAGCGGCCGGCGCGGCAGATACCGATGCGGTCAACGTGGCGCAGCTGAAGAAAGCGGTAGCCGGAGCAGCGGATGGCAATGATACATTGGTAGGTGGCAGCAATGGGCTGTCCCTTAGCGGTAAAACCCTGTCCATGAGTGTAAAGGACACTGCCGGAAATGAAGTAAAGGGCAGCGTGGATCTCTCATCCGTTGCAGACGGCAATGATACCTTGGTAAGAGACAACAATGCGCTGACCCTTAACGGAAAAGAACTGTCCATGAAGATAAAGGACACCGCCGGAAATGAAGTAAAAGGCAGCGTAGATCTGTCAGCCATCGCGGGACAGATTGATACCAATACCACCTATACCATGAGCGGCACACAAAACGCGGATAACACCACCACCATTACGTTAAAGGGCAGTGACGGAAAAGAAAACAAAGTCACCGTAGCTACGAAAGACACAAGAAACACCGTGAAAGCCGGTGAAAATGTGACACTTGACACCGCTGCCAATACGTTTGGCGGAACGGAATACACGGTCAACGTGAAAGCCGATGGAAAAGTGGAAAACGGAAGCACAAAGATTGTCAGCGGAAATACAGTGTACCATGAAACTCATGTGAAGAATGACGGCAACTATGTGAAGAAAGAAAACAGTGCCGGAGACAACCTGACCATACTGGACAAACAGGTCGGCAAGAATACAACCAATATTACCAACCTGGGAAATACTATCAACAATCTGAACGGAAAACTGGGCACCCTGGACAACCGTATCAGTAAAGTGGGAGCGGGAGCCGCCGCACTGGCAGCCCTCCACCCGCTGGACTTCGATCCCCATGACAAGTGGGACATCGCGGCAGGCTTCGGTAATTACCGCAATGCCAGCGCTGCGGCGGTAGGCCTCTTCTATCGGCCGAACGAAAGAACGATGATGAGTCTCGGCTGGACCATGGGAGATGACAGGAACATGATCAATGCAGGAATTTCTGTGAAGCTGGGACGCGGCGACGTTTACACCCGTTACTCCAAAGTGGAAATGGCGAATCGTATTGAAGCGCAGAATAAGAGGATCAATGATATGGAATCCGAATTGGAAGAATTAAAGGCACAGATAGCAGCTCTCGCTGCCAAGAAATAAGCAACTTTTAGTAAGAAAGGAGCAGGCACTGCTGATGGTGCCTGCTCCTTTTTCGTTTTCTGGTAAAAGTGAAACTCATGGCAGGGTGTCCGCCAGAATTGTGTGAAAAATCTGTACTCATGGTGGAAAAAGCGGTAAGAAGCTAACAGCTATCAGCTGTTAGCTGTTATCTGTTAGCTGTGAGTTAAAAGCCGAAGCATATGATTTCCGTTAGGTGTCATACGAAACAACAGCAAGGGATTTGCTGTTGTAGTGAGAGAAACGTTAAACGTCATCCTGAACGAACGTGAAGGATCTGTGCCCGTGGTGGGGAAAGCGGTAAGAAGATAAAAGTTATCAGCTGTGAGCTGTTAGCCGTTAGCTGTGAGCCGTCAGCTAAAAGTGCTGAATGACAGCGGATGGCAAGACGTCATTCTGAGCGTCAGCGAAGGATCCGCACCCATGGTGAGAAAAACCATAAGGCGTCATCCTGAATGAATGTGAAGGATCTGCTGCTGTGGCGAGGAAGCCGGTAAGAAGATAAAAGCTATCAGCTGTCAGCTGGCAGCTAAAAGTGCTGAATGACACCGAACGGCAAGACGTCATCCTGAACGCCAGTGAAAAATCTATGACCGTGGGGAGGAAAACGGAACGTGTGGTCTTGTAATGGCAGGAAGAATAGAAGCTGATGACTGATGTATAATGTATTAAACATATTCTATTACAGAATATATCATCTTTTCTTATACAATATATTCCTATATGCGTCGTTGGATGTTTTTTACACAGGCCGACTGTGTTACAATAGGTACACAGGTAATGAGAGAGGTTCGTATGTTTGACGAAAAGTTATTGAATAAGGCGGAAGCGCTCTACATCCGGTGCCGGCTTGATGAAGCGTTTCCTTTATTTATGGAGCTTGCCGGGGCAGGCTGCGGCCGGGCGATGTACTTCCTCGGTGAGTATTACAATCACGGTCTCGGCTCGATTAAAGACAGGAATGAAACGGAGGCCCGCTACTGGCACGGGAAAGGCGCGGCGGTCGGCGAACTGTTGTCCCAGTTGAATCTGGCGTACATGGAGGATCCCCGCTCTGAGGAGAGGGCGGTGTTTTGCCGCGGGTATTTTCCGTCTGTCGTGAAGGCGGCGGAAGCGGGGGATATCGTGGCTGCTGATGAGCTGGGCGATATGTATCTGTACGGGTTCGGTGTGGAAAAGAGCGGGAAGCAGGCTGTCTTCTGGCTGGAGAAAGGCGCAGAAAAAGGGTATTGGCGTTCTCTCAATGCTCTCGGCGATATGTACCGCCTGGGGGAAGAAGTGGAAGAAGATGGGAAAAAAGCGCTTTCCCTGTACAGGAAGGCGGAAGAAATGCATTCCAGGGAGGCGCTCACATCGATCGGCTTTATGTACTATGCGGGGCAGGGTGTGGATTTTGATGAAGGGAAAGCTTTTTCCTATTTCCGGAAAGCGGCAGGAGCAGGGGACTTGGACGCTCTCTTCATGATGGGCCGCTGCTACATGGAAGGCAGCGCGGTAGAGAAGGATGACAGGAAAGCGGCAGACTGCTTTAAGGAAACGGCTGACCGAGGCTATCCCATGGGCATGTGGGCGCTGGGACAAAGTTACCTTCACGGCATCGGTGTACAGCGGGACGAAAAAAAGGCGGTCGCCCTCTATCAAAAGGCGGCGGGTATGAATCTGGCGGCGGCGTATTCCGCTCTTGCCCAGTGCTACCGTTACGGCGCGGGCGTGGCTGAAGATAAAGCGGCCGCTGTGGAGATGTACAAGCAGGCATTTGCCCTGGGCCAGGGTCTTGCGGCGGATGAGATCGGAACAATGTACCTTGTGGGAAATGAAATCCTTCCGAATGTGGCAGAAGCGTTCCGCTGGTATGAAAAAGGGGCTGAAATGGAAGAGGCGGCCAGCTGGTACCATTTGGGAATCTGCTATGCCGAGGGTCTCGGTACGGAAATCAATCGGGACAAGGCGCTGGAGTACCTTTACCGGGCGTATGCCGCAGAGTATCCCGGCGCATTGGAATATATCACGGATAATATGCAGATCCGGCTGCAGTAAGGAAACTGCTCTTCTTCGGAGGAGCGGTTTTATCATGGCGGAAAGACGCAGATGAACGGGGCGGAAAAAATCCTTTCGGCGCAGGGGGAAGCTGATTGCTGTCATTATCCGAAAAAATATTTTTATACAGGGAAAGAAAAGATACTTTTGTTGGCAGAAAAGCGGTAAAATGATATAAATCAGAGTATAAAATATAGGGGATATATATGGAAGATGTTTTCTGGGGGCTTATGATTCCCCTTCTTGGTACGACGCTGGGTGCGGCGTGTGTCTTTTTCATGCGGGGACGGCTGCACCGATCGGTTCAGCGCGGCCTTACGGGATTTGCATCGGGTGTGATGGTGGCTGCTTCGTTTTTCAGTCTGCTCCTTCCGGCACTGGAGCAGTCGGCGCCTATGGGGCGGTGGGCGTTCCTTCCCGCGGTGATCGGTTTCGGTGTGGGTGTGGCGTTTCTTCTGTTTTTGGATCACATTATTCCTCATCTGCACATGAACGCGGAAACGGCGGAAGGGCCGAGGAGCCGCCTGAAGAAGACGACGATGCTCATTTTGGCGGTGACGCTCCATAATATTCCTGAGGGAATGGCGGTAGGCGTGGTATATGCGGGGGTTCTTGCCGGCAGCAGCGGTCTGACAGCGGCAGGGGCGATGGCTCTTTCAGCAGGGATCGCCATCCAGAACTTCCCGGAGGGCGCTATCATTTCCATGCCGCTCAAAGCGTCGGGCATGGGGAGCTGGAAATCTTTTTTTGGAGGCTTCCTTTCGGGTGTTGTGGAACCGGTTGGCGCGGTCCTGACGATTCTGCTTACGAGCCTTGTCGTTCCGCTTCTTCCCTGCTTTCTCAGCTTTGCTGCAGGCGCCATGATTTACGTCGTCGTGGAAGAGCTCATTCCTGAAATGTCGGCAGGGGAACATTCCGATATAGGCGTGGTTTCCTTTGCTGTCGGTTTCATGGTCATGATGGCTCTCGACGTGGCGCTGGGATAATCTTATTTTCTTTTTTCATGGCGAATTTTCCGCTTTTGAATGTGATATAATTAATTGTAAATATTTTTAGAAAAATACCGAAACGCGTTTTTGTTTTTCGGCATTTCTTTTGTTTGAAGAAGGACGGGGTACCGTGGAAAAGCAGGTCATGATCCGCTGCAAGTCGATTCAGCGGGACGAACGGGGAAAGGCGGAGGAAGTGGTACTGGAAACGCCGGGCGTATACGGCGAAGATGAAAACTGCCGGTACCTGACTTACGAGGAAACGTCTCTTTCCGGCATGGAGGGAACGACGACGACGATCCGCATGTACGAAGACCATGTCACGCTTTCACGGCAGGGGAGCTTCCTCCAGGAAACGGAATACCGTCCGGGCATTGTGGCAAAGTCGGAGTATATAACGCCGGCAGGACCTATGGAGATCACTGTTTCTTCGAAAGAAATCACTGACACGGTGAGCGGGGGAAAGGGGCAGCTCCGTCTGGTTTATGACATTGAAATGAAAGGGCTTTTCAGCCATTTGAACGAAATTATTATTGATGTGCGGGAGGAATCGGAAAGTTCATGGAAGTCAGAGAAGAACTGAAGGAAATTATTGAAAGGGCAAGGGCGGCGGCAGAGGCGGCGGGAGAACTTCCCCCCGGAGAGTATGCGCCTGTGCAGCGCCTGGAAATACCGAAAGCGAAGGAGTTCGGCGATTATTCCACCAATGCGGCCATGCAGTGGGCAAGGACGGCGCATAAGGCGCCCCGTGCCATTGCGGAAAGTATCGTGAAATATATTGACGCGCCTCTCGTTTCTAAAATGGAAATCGCAGGAGCGGGATTCATCAATTTCTTTCTGGCGGCAGACACGGTGTATGCCGAGTTAAGAAATATCCTTTCCGCCGGCGCTTCTTACGGAGATCTTCCGAAAGATAAAAAGGACAAGATCCTTGTGGAATATGTGTCTGCCAATCCTACAGGACCGCTCCATATCGGGCACGCCCGCGGCGCGGCTTACGGTTCCGCCCTGGTGAACCTGCTCCGTGCGGCAGGATATGATGTGTATGCCGAGTACTATGTGAATGACGCGGGCAGCCAGATTGCCCACCTGGCAGAATCGGTAAATGCCCGTTACCTCCAGCTTCTCGGAAAAGACGTGGATGTGCCGGACGACGGCTACCATGGGTATGACATCGTGGAAACAGCCAAGTCCCTCATTGACCGTGAAGGCGATGCGTATCTGTCCATGGATGAAGAGGCGCGCCTGAAGGTATTCAAAACGGTAGCGCTTAGTGAAAAGTTGTCTATCCTGAAAAAGGATCTGGCTGATTTCCATGTCACTTTTGACAACTGGTTCTCTGAAAAATCGCTTTACCCCAAGCAGGTGGATGACGCTCTGGACATACTGAAAAAAGACGGATATCTTTACGAGAAAGACGGCGCCTGGTGGCTTGCCACGACGAAGAACGGTGATGACAAGGACAGGGTCGTTATCCGTGCAAACGGCGAACCGACCTATTTCTGTTCCGACATCGCCTATGTGCCGAATAAGGAAAAACGAGGCTATAATAAACTGATTGACATATGGGGCGCGGATCACCACGGATACATCATCCGTATCCATTCCGCCATGAAGTTCCTCGGCTACAATCCGGAAGATTTTGAAATCATGCTTCTCCAGATGGTGACACTTCTTCGTGACGGACAGCCGGTGAAAATGTCCAAGCGCACAGGACAGGCGGTCACGCTCCGTGAGCTGATGGACGAAGTGGGAAGCGATGCGGCGCGGTATTTCTTCTGCAGCCGCACACTGGACAGCCAGATGGACTTCGATATTGACCTGGCGAAAAAGCAGTCCAGCGACAACCCCGTTTACTATATCCAGTATGCCAATGCCCGTATCCACAGCCTTTTTGCCCAGGCAAAAGAAGCGGGCGTAAAGTGGGGCGACTGGGAAAAGACAGACTTTACGAAACTGACGGAAGAATGTGAACTGGACCTTGTCAAGAAAATGGAAAACTACCATATGCTCATTGATGGCGCAGCGAAGGAACGAGCACCCCAGCGGGTAGCGAAATATGCTTATGAGCTGGCAGGGCTTTTCCATCATTTTTACCGTGAATGCCGCATTCTGGGTGTTGAAGAAGGCGTGACACAGGCAAGGCTCGGCCTCATCACCGCCGTACAGCACGTGCTTGTCCACGCGCTTTCTATTCTCGGTGTTTCCGCACCGGAGCGCATGTAAAGGAGGAACCATGACAAAGTATATTTTCGTGACCGGCGGCGTCGTTTCATCTTTGGGGAAAGGCATCACCGCCGCTTCCCTAGGCCGTCTTCTGAAAAACAGAGGGTACAAAGTTACCATTCAGAAATTTGACCCTTATATCAATATCGATCCCGGTACCATGAGTCCTTACCAGCACGGCGAGGTCTTTGTCACTGATGACGGCGCGGAAACGGATCTTGATCTGGGACACTATGAACGTTTCATTGACGAAAATTTGTCCAAAGCCTCCAACGTGACGACAGGCAAAATCTACCAGTCGGTGATCAATAAAGAAAGAAAAGGGGAATATCTGGGATCCACCATACAGGTCATCCCCCATATCACCAATGAAATTAAAGACCGTGTCCTCCGTGTCGGCAAAAATGACAATGCGGATATCGTTATCACCGAAATCGGCGGTACTGTGGGAGATATCGAATCCCTGCCTTTCCTGGAAGCAATCCGCCAGGTCAAGAAAGACGTGCCCAACAGAAATGATGTCATCTATGTCCATGTCACCCTTGTGCCTTACATCGCGGCGGCGGGCGAACTGAAAACGAAACCAACCCAGCACAGCGTCAAGGAACTGCGCTCCATCGGTATCCAGCCGGATATCATCGTGTGCCGCACCGTGGAAAAACTGTCGGATGAGATGAAAAAGAAAATCGGCATGTTCTGCGATGTGGAACCGGAAGCCGTCATCAATAACCTGACGGCGGACAGCATTTATGAAGTGCCTCTTCTTATGGAACAGGAAGGTCTCGACCATATCGCCCTGAAAAAATTGGGACTTGAAGATCGTCCGGTGGATATGGAAGACTGGAAAGCCATGGTAGAACGCATGACCACGGCAAAAAAGGAAGTGCAGATCGCCCTTGTCGGTAAATATGTCCGGCTCCATGACGCTTACCTTTCCGTAGCGGAAGCGCTGTCCCATGCGGGATACGCCATGGGGGCCAAGGTGAACATCCGCTGGATCAATTCCGAAATCCTTGAAGAAGAAAAGCCAGATCTGGATGAAGTATTTGCCGGTGTTGACGGTATCGTCGTCCCCGGCGGCTTCGGCTACCGCGGTGTGGAGGGGAAAATCGACGCTATTCGTTATGCTCGTGAAAATAAAATTCCCTTCCTTGGGCTCTGCCTCGGCATGCAGTGCGCCGTTATCGAATTTGCCAGAAACGTGTGTCACATGGAACAAGCCAACTCTTCCGAATTCATTCCCGACGGGAAATATCCCGTCATCGATCTCATGCCCGATCAGGAAGACGTCACGGAAAAAGGCGGTACCATGCGCCTCGGCATCTATCCGTGCAAGCTGAAAGAAGGAACAAGGGCGAGAACTTTGTATGAAAATCAGGAAATCGTCTACGAACGCCACCGCCACAGATACGAAGTATCCAACGAATTCCGTCCGCAGATGGAAGCGGCGGGTCTTGTCGTTTCCGGCACCAGCCCCGATGACCGTCTCGTGGAAATCATCGAATTAAAAGATCATCCCTACTTTGCCGCCACCCAGGCCCATCCGGAATTCAAGAGCCGCCCGAACCGGCCCCACCCCCTCTTCAACGGTTTTATGGAAGCTGCCGTGAAACAAAGCGGTGAATAAAATATGAAAAGAAAACGCTCCCTGCAGGGCGTTTTTTAATGGAGAAATGTGAAATGAAAGGATTAATAAAAACAGATCTGGCGGTTGTCGTTTTGTATTTTGTTAAAATTTATACAGGAAAAGAGTTCCAAAAATATTTATTATAAAATACAAAGTTAAAATTAAATATAAGGTGTGATATAATTATACATATAATTATGATTAAGTTGGTTATTATTTAAAGGAGGTTTTTTTATGAAAAAAAGATACGTACTGTTACTTTGCGCAGCTGCTTTGTCTATTGGCGCGGCTTGCTCTTCCGTGTCTGCCCACGGCGTGTTTATCGCAAACCGTTTTGACCAGAAAGCCCTTGTCCTTGGGGAGGGACCGACAGACAATGCGTACAATCCGTCTTGCGTGAAGGCGGTGGAAGCTTATGATAAGAATTTCAGCTCTATGGATGTGGAAACCGTAAGTTATAAAGATCATATTTCCATCATTCCTACAGATGAATTGGGAGTAACGGTGACTTTCTTTGATTATGGCTTTTTCACGAAAGACAGCTCCGGCAAGATGCACCAGGCTCCGTTTGCGGAAGTAGCGGATGCGGTAAAGACAACCCACGCGATCAAATGGAACATTAACTACTGGAGCCCCGATGTAAAACCGGGCGGCATTTATAATGTGCCTATCCAGATCGTTCCCCAGGTGAATCCGCTGACGCTCCGCAAGGGCGATACGTATAGAATCCGTGTGTACAAAGATGGCAAGCCCTATGCGAACGCGCCTCTTATCAAGGACGTCATCAATGACCTGACTAATGAGTCCACAGCTGACGCGGACGGTTACGCTACAGTTACTGTCAGCGCAAACGGTCTGAACGTAGTAGGTGTGGAAGTAGCAGGGGAGAAAGAGGATGAACATACCACGCCGAAGTATTTCTCTTCTCTCTCTTTCATTATTGAACCAGAATAAGAAAATAAAACCCATTTGAAAATTCCGCCCGTTAATTGAGGCGGGATTTTTAAATGGGGAGAGGAAGGCCGGTGTCGGAGGGCAGCGGTCCGAAATTGAGTGATAATGATGCTGTCAATGATTAAAGAGGGTATCCGATTTAATCATTGATAGCGTATGTTTTTCTTTCCGTATTGTGAAGATATGGATATATTCCCACCTCGCTGCCGATTTCCCGCTTATGGACGGTTACAGTGAGGCAGTGGCCGGCTTATTCACAATCTGTTTATAGAGCAGCTCTTCTTCCGAATTTTCTTTCACTTTTTTCCATCCGAAATCCGATTCATGGAAAGTTTCAATTTTCTTGACGTTCCCGTTTCGATCATATTCAATTTTGGAAGCAAGGGTGTATTTCTTCCGGTGGGTATCAAAAAGATAATTGTACTCCTCTGCCTCGCCATCCGCTTCCCGTTCCTGCATGGTGACGGCAACCAGGTTGCCCTGGCGGGAAACGGAAGAGGTATCATAATAGATTCGGTCGTTTCCGTCCTGTCCGAGGTAGACCCAGTTTACGGCGTAGGAAGTCATGCCTGCGGCGGTGAGAGTCAGGGCGAGTGCTGCGGAAGTCAGTAATTTTTTCATGATAGTCTCCTTTACTGTCATAACTATTTTGTCCAGTCGTGATTGTAAATATCCCAGTCTTTCATTTGGGACAGGTAGTCGATGCTTTCCTCTATGTCCTCCATCAGCTGATCTTTCTGGGCGGGAAGTGTCGCCGCCAGACGGATATAGTTGGACACGTGATTGCTTCTGAAAATCATACGTTCGCTGTCAGGAAGATGCACGTTCTCCATGATCAGTTTGAGTTCTTTCATCAGTCCCGCCGGCGGCAGGGGATGGAATTCGCCCCGTTCAAACTGGTCTTTCAGTTCGCTGCCGCGATAGAGCATGAGGGACAGCGCAGAAAGCATGGTCGGCTTGATTTCATTGATGGCATGGGCGGTGGCAAGAGCGTGGCGCTCCGATCCTTCTACGCCTGCGATGCCGAGGATGACCATGATGGAGAGCTGCATTCCCGCGGCGATGGCGCGTTTGCCCACTTCGATGGACTGCTCACCGTTTACTCCTTTGCGAATCTCTTTCAGTGTCTGGGAATCGCCGCTTTCCATACCGTAGTAGAGCAGGGTGAGGCCTGCTTTTCTGAGAGCGGTGAGTTCTTCCACGGATTTGCGGAGGATATCTCCCGGCGCGGCGTAAGACGCTACTCTTTCTAAGTTGGGGAAATATTCTTTCAATACTGCCAGGATTTTCAGCAAACGGTCAGTGGGCAGTACGAGGGCGTCGCCGTCAGCAAGAAATACGCGGCGTACACCTTCCGCATCGGTGGCACGGGCAAGCTCAATCTGGCGCATGATCTGTTCGTCAGAAAGTTTTTCAAATTTGACACCGCGGTACATATTGCAGTAGGTACAGTTGTTATGCGCACAGCCGCGGGTCACGCGGAGAATAAAACTGGCCGCTTCACTTGGCGGGCGGTACACAGGGGTATCATAGGTATCAAAAAACATGCCGTACATAAAATTCATCCTTTCAATTTCAGGTTCTTCACAAAAGATTTTGTTTACAATTCAATATATTTACAATGTTCTATATATCGAATTATACGGGAAAGGAAGTCAAATGACAACAAATCATTTCGATATAGAAGTATTTCATATCTATTATGCCGCTGGCGGAATGATATAATAGAGCCATCAATAACGAATGGGGATCATAATGATTGCAGAAAAGGCTTATGCGAAAATCAACCTGACTTTATCAGTGGGGGAAAAGAGAGAAGACGGGTATCATGAGATTGACAGCGTGATGCACAGTATATCTCTTTGCGATGAAGTGACACTTACGGAAGCGGGAGGGATTTCTCTTTCCATTAAAGAAGGGCTTGCGCCGGGGGGGAAAGCAAATCTCATGTGGGAAGCGGCGGAATTATTTTTCAGAGAAACAGGATTTTCCGGCGGTGTCCACATGGAACTGGTGAAGCAGATTCCGTCGGAAGCGGGTATGGGCGGCGGTTCCTCTGACGCGGCGGCTGTCCTCCGCGGATTAAACAGAATGACAGGGCAGCAGCTTTCTCTTATGGCATTGGCGGATATGGGGGCAAAGCTGGGGGCTGATGTTCCCTTCTGTGTGGCAGGCGGCTGTCGGCGTTGTGAGGGAATCGGTGAAAAACTTACTCCTCTTGCCAGTTGGGCGGGGCTGCCCGTAGTTATCGTCCGGCCCGGTGTTTCCATTTCCACAGGGAAAGCTTACGGACTGCTGGACGTCTGCCCCCGCCGCAGGGCAGGTACGGCAGAAAGCTGTATAGAGGCTTTGAAAAATAAAGACCGCGCTGCGCTGCTGGCATCTCTTTCCAATGATTTTGAAGACGTTCTGTTTAAGGCGGAGCCCGTTCTTGGGGAAACGTTTTCCTATCTGTCCTCTCTTTGCAAAAAAGCGATGATGACAGGGTCAGGATCCGCTTTTTTCCTGATGGCGGGAAATGAAGTGCAGCAAAGAAAACTGGCGGCCAAAATAAAAGAGGAACGGCCGCAGTGGTATGTGGGCACGGCGGAAACGATTTTGTGAAGAAATTGGGCGGTTGGCGGGTTAAAAGTGTTTGGTTTAATCATATAATGTAGAGATGAGGCATGTAAACCATGAAATCATATCAGGAGATTAATAAGGATACGATTGATAAATGGATTGAAGAAGGCTGGGAATGGGGGAAACCTGTTTCTCATGAAGAATATATAAATGCGAAGAATGGGAGCTGGAATGTTTTGCTGACGCCCACTGTTTTTGTTCCTCATGAGTGGCTTGGCAGCCTGAAAGGAAAGAAAATTCTGGGACTGGCATCAGGCGGCGGGCAGCAAATGCCTATCTTTAATGCTTTAGGCGCAGAATGTACAGTGCTTGATTATTCATCTAAGCAGATAAAATCTGAATTATTGATAGCAGAAAGAGAAGGTTATGATATAAATGCTGTTGAAGGAGATATGACAAAGAAATTTCCTTTTGCAGATGAAAGTTTTGATATTATATTCCACCCGGTTTCAAATTGTTATGTTGAAGATGTACAGCATGTTTTTAATGAAGCTTACAGGGTTTTGAGAAAAGGTGGCAGTTTACTGTCAGGACTGAACAATGAGATAAACTATATTGTTGACGATGAAGAAAAAGAAATAGTTTGGGCAATGCCGTTTAATCCGTTAAAAGATAAAAGAGCCAGGGATTTTATGATGGCAGAAGGATCCGGGATGCAGTTTTCGCATACTATGGCCGAGCAGATAGGGGGTCAGTTAAAAGCGGGGTTCACGCTTATTGATTTATATGAAGATACAAATGGTATCGGCAGGCTCCATGATATGAATATAAAAACATATATTGCAACTAAATCGGTCAAATAATTGGTTCATCACAGAAAGCTGTGAGGATGATGTCAGACGTCTTTCCCTAAAGCGTCATTCTGAACGGGGATAAGAATGTTTTGTGGGAAAAACGGGAAAGCGGAACGGTGACACAGAGTGAAGAATCTATGACTCTGATAACATTTTACAGCTTTCCTCACTGTGGCAGTAGATCCTTCGCTGTCGCTTCAGGATGACGCTTTACCGATGCCCTCATTACGGGTACAGATTCTTCGCTTGCGTTCCGGATGGGGCCTTGCCATCAGTGTTGCTTTCGCTGGCAAATCAAAACGGAAGGCTATGATGGGCTTTTTGGAATCCGAGGTGCAGTTTCATTAGAGTGCAAAGAACTTATTTCTTTGTGCTTTTTTTGAGAAATGGAGTGGCAGATGGTTGGTTTTGTCAGAGAAGGAAACATGGCTGCTGCCATTTTCTTACAGCCAGGTAAAAACCCGTGACAGAATTACCATCACGGGTTAAGTATTTCTTTTATTCCATTATTTGATGTAAGCGGTCGCTTTCAGCATGAGCATATTATCCATCTTTTTGCCGCCCATATCTTTAGCGTTAAAGCCGTAATCAGCTTCCACGATAAGGCCTTTCATGGGCACATAAGACGCTTTGGCGAGGAAGAACTTGGCGCCGCCGAAGTTGTTGTGGTCGTTGGCAGGGTTGCCGTCGGTCAGGGCGTCCATTTTGTCGGCAAAGTAGGCAGGGACATTTTTCATGCCGTGCCAGTTTTTATATACATGCCCCATGTACTGGTCGGCGATATCATTGCCGGAGCCGCCGAAGTATGTGCCTGCCTGGCTGTAAATATAATCTATGCCGATGGAGTAAGATCTGGGTTTGAGCACGTCTGCTGTTCCGTAGGAAAGACCGTAATTGAAGCTGTGCGGCTTCTCGTTATTCAAAGGAAGGACACGGAGATTCTTGACGAATTCGCCGTGGATATTCCATTTCGGTGTGACGTAGTAGGAACCGGCAAAGCCGTAGGCCTCGCAGATGTGTCCGACAGGACCGTTTGCTTTCATGGCATACGCATGGAATTCCCATTGATCCGGAACCTTGTAAATATAGGAGGCGTAAGTGACCGGCACGTCTTCATCTTCGCCCCAGTCCATTACGACATCTTTCCCCATGGGATAGAGGGTGTCATTAGCGGGATTGTAGTACATGGTGCTGGCGGAAACGAGGGAGTTCAGATTGAGAGTCCCCAGCTTGGCAGCGACCGCCTGTGCCAGCTGCGGATTCTGCGTCTTGATGAGATTGACGATCTTTCCTAAATTATTTTGCAGCTCTGGCAAATTATTGCTGCTGTTGATCAGGCCGGTGGCTTTTCCCAGTACGCTTTTGAGCGCCGGGTTGGCGGCAACGGCAGCGGCCACCACTTTGTTGGTGGAAAGCTCGCCAATCAGCTTGCTCTTGGCAATCGGCGTGACTTTTATTCCGTGCATCATGGGACCGGTATAATTATAGTTGATATTGGTGGCGCGGCCATAAGCGATTGTCAGACGGCCTCCCTTTATGTAGTCGCCGAAAGTGATGAAGGCGCCTTTAAATTCACCGTCATAGGTATAGCCGGTAACCCCCATTTTGACGGGGAACTGTCCGATACCGATGAGGTTCTTTGACGGTCCGAAAGGAAGGTTCGTGGTGTCCTGTTTCTTACCGAACTGGAATGTGGTCCAAAGACGGTTCAAATGAAGCTCACCATCGCTGTGTCCGGCGCGGACGCTTTCGTTTCCGTTTTTATCGTATGTGTATTTATTGATATCGTAAGGGTCTCTGCCGTTCATGCCCATGTAGGTCTCAAGCTGCCCGTACAGGGTGCTTCTGTCATTGATCCTGGTCATGGTATTTAAACGGACACGGGCGCCCAGTTCATAGTGTTTTTCTTTTGTGTTTTTGAAAATGTTATCATAACGGTCGATGCCCTGTACACGGAGTTCCGTGAGAAGCGATGTTTTTCCCGTTTTTTTCTCCAGTTCGGAAATACGGACGCCGAGGCTGGAGAGATCATTGGCATACTCTCTTGAAAGCTTGTCTACGACGGACTGCTGATCAGCGGAAAGAGAGTCTCTTTTTGCCAGCAGGCGGGCGGTAATCTGCGCCATTTCGTAACGGGTGATGTGCTTGTCGCCTTTGAATGTGCCGTCAGGATAGCCTTCGACAATGTTCTGGTCTGACAGGGAAGCGACGGCTTCGTATGCCCAGGAATCGCTTTCTACATCAGAAAATGGGTTGGCCGCGGAGGCGGTCATCGCTGCGCCGGCAAAAAATGCGCAGACGGCGGCTCTCAGTATGGTATGTCTCATTGAATAAATCCCCTTGTTGTCCTTGGTTCTCATTTAGATAGCAAGACTTAAACGAAATATAAAAAATGAATGAAATATGTCTCAAAACAGACTTATTATATCTGATGGAAATAAAAACTGTCAATGGTTTTAACGCCTGATGTTAATTGCACATACAAATCGTATATGATAAGCGTGCAGCCGTCATTTTCGTGCAGAAAGAAAGAGGCCTGAAGGCCTCGGAAAGTCAATTTTGAAAGAAATATTATTTTTCTTTTATCGTATTTGTTTGAAAGATATGGATCCCTTTGAGGACGATAAAAGCAATGAGGCACCCGGCACCGCAGGAAACGGAGAAGAGAGAAATATAGAAAAAAGCTCCTTTTGACGACCCCATAAAGAGAACGGCCAACGGATAAGAGACAAGGCCGCCGATGAGCGATGTGCCCGCGAATTCTCCAAGGACGGCTGCCCACAGTTTTTTCGTACGGTTGTACAGGTATCCCGACAGGAAGGCGCCGATCATCGAGCCGGGGAAGGCGAGGAGTGAACCGGAGCCGATGATATTCCTGATCACCGATGTGGTAAAGGCGGCGGAAACACCATACCGCGTGCCGCAGAGAACCGCAAGAAAGATATTGATCATGTGCTGGAGCGGGAAAGCACGGGTCACTCCCAAAGGAAAAGAAAAGACCGGTGAGAGAAGGACGCCTGCCGCGGCGAGGAGAGCGGCAAAAATCCATTTCCGCAAAGAAGAACGGCTGTCATTTTCAAACATAATAATCTCCTTTGTAAGAAAATATATTTTCGAAAGATGTTTTTTCCATCATAGCACAAATAAAGATGGAATTTATACAGAGTAGTATAATTTAAACAGGCAGTAAGGATTAAGGAGGTTATGATGAGAAGAAACGACAGAGAAGTTACGGAAGAAACGGAAATCAGAAAAGTTCTGGACGAGTGCAAAATCGTCCATCTGGGTTTTCAGGACGGCGGCCGTGTTTTTGTGGTGCCGGTCAACTACGGATACTCTTATGAAGGGGGAAAGCTTACGGTGTATTTCCACGGGGCTGATGCCGGACTGAAACGGGAACTGGCGGAATCAAATCCTGTCATCGGTTTTGAAATCGACAACGGCGGTGCCATGGGACGGGCGGAGAAAGCCTGCGATTACACGGAGTACTACCACAGCATCATCGGGAGCGGGCCGGTGTCGGTGGTAAAAGACAGGGAAGAGAAGAAAAAGATCCTTACGATTTTCATGGAATGCCAGGATAAAAAGCATTTCGAGTTTACTGATCGAATGGCAGCGCATGTGGCGGTGTATAAAATCGAGGCGGACGAATTTGCCTGCAAGGAGCATAACATGTAAAATACCCTCTTTACCGCTGTTTGATAAAGAGGGTACATAGTATGTCCGAAACCTGTTGGTTGATTTGTAGGAAATACTTCGATCAGAGGAAGATATATTTCCCGATGAAGAGGATTGTCAGAATATACATCAGGGCACTGATCTTTTTCCCGTTTCCTGTGAGGGAGTTCATGACAGTGTAAGTGATGATGCCAAACGAGATGCCTTCGGCGATGCTGTATGTGAAGGGCATGGCAAGGATGGCGATATATGCGGGAATGGCTTCGGTGGGGTCGCTGAAGTTGATGCCCGTGACGGCGGTGAACATGAGGAAGCCCACGATGATGAGGGCGGGCGCGGTGGCAAAGGCGGGAATTGCCAGGAAGAAGGGGGAAAGGAACAGGGAGAGGGCAAAGAGAACGGCTACGGTGACGGCGGTAAGACCGGTCCGTCCGCCTTCAGAAACGCCAGCCGCGCTTTCTACGAAGGTGGTCGTGGTGGAAACGCCGAGGCCCGCGCCGATGGTGGTGGCGACAGCGTCCGCCATGAGAGCGCCTTTGATGCGGGGCAGCTTCCCTTCGTCATCAAGCATATTTGCTTTGGCGGAAACGCCGACCAGGGTGCCGAGGGTATCAAAAATATCCACGAAGAGGAAGGCAAAAAGGACGACGAGGAAGTCGGGAGTCATCACTTTAGAGAAATCAAGCTGCATGAAAATGGGGGAAAGGCTTACAGGGGTAAAAGAGGCAATGCCTGTAGAAAGATCCGGCAGGGTGCTAAACGCGCCTTTTGCGGGATCGGGAATGTAGAGCCCCGTGAGTTCGCATAGAATGCCGAGTCCCCATGTGAAGAGGATGCCCCAGAGAATATTTCCTCTCACTTTTTTCACCATGAGGATGCCTGTGAAAAGCACACCCAGGATGGCGAGGAGAACCGGAACTCCCACGGTGTGGAATGTTCCTGCGGCAATTGCGCCTTTAAAGGAGAAAAGAGAAACTTTCGTAGCGGGATTGGCGACGATGATATTGGCGGAAACCAGTCCGATGAAGGCAATGAACAGGCCGATGCCTGCCGACACTGCCCGTTTCAGGTTGATAGGGATCGCGTTGAAAATCGCTTCGCGTACATTGGTGAGAGACAGGATAATGAAAATCACGCCTTCCAGACAAACAGCGGCAAGGGCGGTCTGCCAGGAATAGCCCATCTGTCCGACGACGGTGAAAGCGAAAAACGCATTCAGCCCCATGCCTGGAGCGAGGGCGAAGGGGTAATTAGCAAAGAGCGCCATGAGAATGGTGCCGATGAATGCGGCAAGGGCGGTCGCCGTAAGAAGCGCACCTTTATCCATGCCGGCGGCGCTCATGATGCCGGGATTGACCGCCAGGATATACGCCATCGTCATGAAAGTCGTGATGCCCGCCATGATTTCTGTCCTGACGGACGTGTGATTTTCCTTCAGGTGAAAAATTCTGTCCAAAAAACCGGATTGCTGTTCCATAAAATTTCTCCTTTCAGCTTTATCCACAATATGTACCATTATAAGATTTTTACAGGGCGGGGGCAATGGATTTTCTTCTTTCGGTGTATAATCAGGTAGTGGAAATTCTGCGGGAAAGCCCGCTTTATATAAAGGACATACTATGAGTATTTGTAATATCTGCCCGCGGGGGTGCCGTGTGCCGCGGCGTGAGTCCGTTCACGAACAGGGGCCCGTCGGCTACTGCCGGACAGGCATGCTTCCCATCGTATCACGGGCGGCGCTTCATCATTGGGAAGAACCGTGTATCAGCGGAACGAGAGGCGCGGGAACGGTTTTCTTTGCGGGGTGCAACTTGTCCTGTGTCTATTGCCAGAATTATGAAATATCTGAACTGTGCCGGGGGATAGAAATATCCGTGGAGCGGCTGACGGAAATTTACCGTGAACTCATCGACCGGGGCGCGCACAATATCGACCTTGTAACACCGACCCATTTTACCCATGCCGTTTTTCAAAGTCTGAGAGAACCGCTTCCCGTACCGGTGGTATATAACTGCGGCGGCTATGAAAGCGTCCATACCGTGGCGTTCCTACGGAAGAAAATACAGTGCTGGCTTCCTGATTTGAAGTACAGCGACGCTGCGGCGGCGGAAAGGTACAGCATTGCGCCGGACTACTTTGAAAAGGCGGTGTCTGCCATTGAGCAGATGTTCCGGCAGACAGGCCCCTATGAAATCGGTGCCGACGGTATATTAAAAAAAGGTGTCCTGATCCGCCATCTTATTTTGCCGGGGCAGATGAAAAACACGAAGGGCGTTTTGGAATATGTGGCGGAAACGTTTCGTAAAGGGGATGTCCTTTTCAGTCTTATGCGGCAGTACACGCCTCACGGAAGAGCGGAAGAATTTCCTGAAATCAACCGCCGGATTACCGATGAAGAATACGAAGAGGCGGAAGCGTACATGGAAGCGCTCGGTATTGAAGACGGATATATCCAGCAGAAAGAATCTTCCGATCAAAGTTTTATCCCCGTTTTTGACGGGACAGGGGTGGAACGCGCTGCGGAAAGCAATACAAAAAAATAAAGCATCAATGAAAAACGTCCGCAGAATGCCGCGGGCGTCTTTTGACAAGCCTTTTGATTTGAAACGCTTTTTACTTGTGTAATTTCCTCATGAATGCTTCTTCATCCACAAGGAAACGGGTGTGCTCCGCCTCACCGATGGCGCCGTTTTCATCAGAGGCGGTGATGGTGAAAGATATTTTCTTTCCTCTGACCGCCGTCACGGTGGCAGTCGCTTTGATCGTTTGTCCCACGGGGGTGGGCGCGTTGTGGCGGACGGCGATGAAACCGCCCACCGTAGTCTGTTTCGGCGGCAGGCAGGGCGCAAGGGCGGCAACGGCAGCCTCTTCCATAAGGGCGGATAAAACAGGAGTGGCAAGGACTTGCAGAGAGCCGCTTTTGACGGCAAGGGCAGTGTCTTTTTCCGTGACGGTCCGGCTGGCGGTACCGGCAGTTCCGATTTTGATTTCCATAGGAGTTCCTCCTTTACTGATGGACCTATTGTAGCACGGCGGAGAAAAAGCGGCTATTTTCAGAGTTGTGGTATAATAAACCAGTCATGAAAACAGCGGAAGGCCGCGATGGTTTCTGTTCTTCCGCGATTGAAGCAAGAGAGGTTTTATGAAGGAAATATCTTTTATAAAAGATAAAAGGAAATACCTGCATGGGGTGGTGCTTGCTTTTGCGGCGCTGGCGGCGGGCCTGTTCCTCTATTTTTATTTCTTCTATCACGGACCGGCGGATGGAACGGTGATGGTGGAAATACCGAAGAATGCCACGGGGCGGGAAATCGGAGAAATGCTTGAGGAGAAAGGCGTTATCAGAAGTGCCGACGTTTTCCGCGCCATGCTTTTGGCCACAGGAAACGGGAAGGCGCTCAAAAGCGGGTACTATACATTCCGGCGTGGTTCGACGGTAGCGGAAACGATTGCGGATCTGAAAAACGGAAAAGAAGAAGTGGTGAAGATCACCGTGCCGGAAGGCTTTACCGCAGTGCAGATTGCGGATGTTCTTCAGAAGGCGGGGCTGGAATGCTATGGAGATTTTCTTCATGAAGCGGAAACTTACGCGCCTTTTCCATACATGTACGGTCCCGAGGCGGCAAAGGTGAAGGGAGAAGGGTTTCTTTTCGCCGATACGTATGAGATTCCGAAATCTTGCTCCGCCCGGCAGATTGCTGACATGATGTATCGGCGCACGGATGAAATGCTTACGCCTGCATTGCGCAGGAGGGCGGAGGAGAAGCATCTTTCTATTCATGCCCTCATGACCATCGCGTCCATGGTGGAGCGGGAAGCACGGTTAAAGGAAGATCAAGTGCCGATCGCTTCTGTCATCCTGGCGCGTCTGGAGAAGCAGATGCCTCTTCAGATTGACGCTACTGTCCAGTATGCATTGGGCAGGCAGAAAGAGGAACTGACCATGGCGGATACGAAAATTGATTCGCCTTATAATACATATGAACGGCAGGGGCTTCCGCCCGGCCCCATAAGCAGTCCCGGCATGGATGCTGTCCGTGCGGTGCTTGACGCGGCGCCCGGAGAGTATCTTTACTATGTGGCGGAAAAAGACGGCCGCCATGTCTTCACGAAGACGCTTGAAGAACATCAGGCGGAAATCGACCGGATCTATGGGACAGACGACTGATACGGCCATGATTGCGGATCTGAGAAAGGAACTGGAGCGGGAAGCGGAAGAAGAGAATATTCCCATTCTGCGCAGGGCGGAGAGGAAGCTGCTGCTGGAAGCCGCGGCGGCAGCCGATCCAAAGAAAATACTGGAAGTGGGGACGGCCACCGGCTATTCCGCCTTGCTTCTGGCAGAGCATTTTCCCCTGGCGGAAATTGATACCATAGAAATAGATGCCCTGCGGAATGAACGGGCTGTATCCGTCATGCAGGCAGCAGGATTCGAGCGGCGTGTCCGGTGTCATTTGGGGGACGCGGGAGAAGTGCTTTCTGTACTTGCAGGGCCGTATGATTTTGTTTACCTTGACGGGCCGAAAGGGCAGTACATCCGCCATTTGAAACTTATTGAGCCGAAATTATCAGAAAACGCGGTTATTGCGGCGGATAATGTCCTCTTCCGCGGATTGGTGCGAAGCGGGGAACCCGTGGTCCATCGGTACAGGACGCTTGTCACACGCCTGCGGGAATACCTCGAATATGTGGAGGCTCATTATGATACGGTCATCCATGAAGAGGGAGACGGTCTTGCGGTGTCAAGGAAGATAAGGAAATAAGGGAAGAAAGGAACACAAGTGGAAAAAATGGAACTTCTCGCGCCGGCGGGAAATATGGAAAAAATGAAAATGGCGCTCCTTTACGGGGCGGACGCGGTATACCTGGCGGGAAAAGCTTTCGGGCTCCGTGCCTACGGCGGCAATTTTACCCGGGAAGAAATGAAAGAGGCTGTGGAGTATGCCCATTCCATGGGAAAGAAAGTGTATATCACGATCAATATCATTCCCCGGAATGAAGATCTGGAAGGACTTGACACATACCTGAAATATTTACAGGATATTCATGCGGATGCCGTCCTGATTTCCGATCTCGGCGTATTTGATATCGCCCGTGAAGCAGCGCCTGATTTGCCGGTCCATGTGAGCACGCAGGCGAGCGCGGCAAACTGGCGCACTGTCAGGAGATGGAAAGATATGGGCGCGTCCCGCGTCGTTCTTGCCAGAGAAGTATCCCTTTCAGAAATGGCGGATATCAGAAAACGGGTGGATATCGAACTGGAAGTATTCGGCCATGGGGCGCTCTGTATTTCCTGGAGCGGCCGCTGTCTTTTATCCAATTATTTTACAAACGGGAAACGCCAGTCCAACCGGGGCGAATGCATCCAGGCCTGCCGGTTTAAATATTCCGTGATGGAAGAGTCCCGGCCGGGCCAGTATTTCCCCGTGGAAGAAGATGAGCACGGCACATATATTTTCAACAGCAAAGACCTCTGTATGATCGACCATATTCCCGAACTTATCAAAGCGGGCGTTTCTTCTCTGAAAATTGAAGGCCGCATGAAGAGCGTCTACTATGTGGCGGCGGTTGTGGCAGCGTACCGGAAAGCGATTGACTCGTACTACGAATTGGGAGCGGCATTTTCCGTTCGTCCGGAATGGCGGGAAGAACTGGAAAAGGTATCCCATCGTCCTTACACGACGGCTTTCGCGTTCCAGAACCCCGACCATTCCGCCCAGGAATATATGAAGTCCCAGCCGGAGCAGCCTTATGATTTTATCGGTCTTGTTCTGGAGCAGGATAAAGGAAACGGTACGGTGAAAGTGCAGCAGCGCAACTATTTCAAAGCGGGAGAGGTCGTTGAATGTCTTACTCCGGCAGGGGATGTGTTTCCTGTCACGATCGGGCATCTGACGAATAAAGACGGTGAAGAGGCGGCAGCAGCGCCCCATCCGCTGGAAGAGCTGACGATGGTGACAGAGCAGGATCTGCCGCCGTATACCATTCTCCGGAGGCGTGCCCGTGGATAACAGAGTCTATATAGAAATCGCGCCGGGCGATGTGAACTACGTCAATCGTATCATGGAAGGATATGAATATCTCGGCATTCTGACCACCATCGATCCCCGGCGGGCGACCTGCTGTATCAACGCTACGGCGGACACACGAAAAGAAGTCGTCGAGATTCTCACCCATCTGGATACGGAAGTGAAAATCCTGGCGGACAGAGAAGAAGCGGAAGCGGGATTGAGGTAAATATTTCTTTTGGAATATGATAAAATAAATGTAGAAATAAAGGACGGGAGGAATCTGTATGGCAGCGGCGGAAAGAATTGCTGAATATCTGAAACAATGCGGTGTGTTTTATCTGGCCACTTTGGACGGCATCTGGCCGCGCCTCCGGCCGATGAATAATGTCTGTGTCTGCGGCGGCGTAATCCATTTCCTTTTCAATAAAGATGATGAGATTTACGGACAGCTTCTTCTGAACGACCGCGCGGAAATCTGCGCCACCCATCCGGATCAGTCGACTATCTGTATATCCTGCAAACTGCGGGAGGATAAAGGGGAGGAACCGCGGCGCGCCATGCTGAGGAGCTGTGAGGAATCCTTGGACGGGATCCGGAAAGACGGCAGGTATACCGTGTTCAGGCTGGCATCGGGAAACGCGGTCATCACGGATTTTACCGGAAAGACGGAAGAAATTGAATTATAAAAGAAAGCGCGCTTGTGACGGGCGCGTTTTTCATTTTCTGAAAGACCGGCGGGGAAGTGCTATAATGGAGTCTAAATACGAAGAGGAGTGAAGGATCTGTTGCCGTGATGAGGGAAGCCGTAAGAAGATAAAAGCTATCAGCTGTCAGCTGGCAGCTAAAAGTGCCGAATGACGAGGATGGTGAGGCGTCATCCTGAACGAATGTGAAGGATCTATACCCGTGGTGAGGAAAGCGGTAAGATGTCATCAGAGTCATAGATTCTTCACTCTGAGTCACTATCCCGTTTCCCGTCTTTCCCATACAGCATTCTTGCAGCCGTTCTGAATGACGATTGGAGGAAAGGGCATCATAATAAGAGAAACGTTAAACGTCATCCTGAACGAATGTGAAGGATCTGTTACCGTGATGAGGGAAGCCGTAAGAAGATAAAAGCTATCAGCTGTGAGCTGTCAGCTGCAAGCTAACTATTCTTTTACGATTTAAATCATTACGACAAGCGAGTATCCTCAATCGCACTACGTGCGCCAGCAGCTTCTTCTGGCGGCGGGTTCCATGGTCCTTGTGCAAAAAGCGGTATTGACGGTGGGACTTCATTCGGAGTAACAGATTCTTCACTCCGTGTCACTATTCCGTTTCCCGTCTTTCCCATACAGTATTCTTGCAGCCGTTCTGAATGACGATTGGAGGAAAGGACATCATAGTGAGGGAAACGTTAATCGTCATCCTGAACGAATGTGAAGGATCTGCTGCTGTGGTGAGGGAAATGAAAAACGATAAGTTTTGAGAATAAGTATATAAGGAAAGGCGGAATAAAAATGAATGGCTTGATTACCGATTTATACCAATTGACAATGGCAAATGCCCTTTTCAACAAAGGACGCCATGAACGGAAAGTCGTATTTGACCGTTTTTACAGAAAGAATCCTTTTAACGGCGGCTATACCATCGTGGCAGGGCTTGAGCATCTCCAGCAGTTTGTAGAAAATTTCCGTTTTGATGAAGAAGATATCGATTACCTGGAAAGTCTGCATATTTTTTATCCCGCCTTTCTTGATTACCTGAAAGATTTCCGCTTTAAAGGAGATATTTATGCTGTACCGGAAGGCACTGTAGTCTTTCCCGGCGAACCTCTTCTTCGTTTCCACGGTACTACGACAGAAGCCATGCTTCTCGAAACAGGTTTATCCATGATTATGAATCATGAAAGCCTCATCGCCACGAAAGCACGGCGTGTGCGCACCGTGGCGCCGAGAGACGCCCTGATGGAGTTCGGTCTCCGCCGCGCGCAGGGGCATTCTGCCGGACTCTGGGGCGCGCGGGCCGCCATGATCGGAGGGTTCAACGGCACATCCAATGTGGAAGCGGGAAAACGGTTCGGCATCCCCGTCCTCGGTACGATGGCCCACAGCTGGGTCATGAGCTTTGATGAGGAGATAGATGCTTTCCGCGAATACGTCCGCCAGTATCATGACAATCTCATCCTCTTGGCCGACACCTACAATGTTCTTGAAATGGGCGTGCCCCATGCAATTCAGGTGTTTAAAGAACTGAAAGAAGAGGGGCGGCTCCCCGGGAAATACGGGATCCGCATCGACAGCGGAGATATCGCCTATCTCTCTCAGGAAGCGACCCGTATGTTTACCGAAGCCGGCTTCCCTGATGCCATTATTTCCGGTTCCAACGATCTTGACGAATATACCATCCAGTCCCTCAAAGCGCAGGGATGTACCGTCACCTCGTGGGGCGTGGGTACGAAAATCATCACGGCCGACGGCACTTCCGCGCTGGGGGGCGTCTTTAAAATGGCGGTGAAAGAAGCGGATGGTAAAGAGGTTCCTGTTATGAAATTTTCCAATGACGTGGAAAAAATGACGAACCCCGGTATCAAGACGGTCTATCGTTTCTATAAAAAAGATACAGGAAAAATGATTACCGATCTTGTCTGCCTCCATGATGAAAAAGCGGCGGACGGCGGCGACTTTACCCTTGTCACGGAATCGGCGAAATGGCGCAGGAAAGAGCTGAAAGCAGGAACTTATACAGTGGAAGAACTGCTGAAGCCCGTCGTAGAAAATGGCAGGAACCTTCCGCTGCCCGCACTTTCTGAAATCATCCGCTATGCAGACAAACAGATAGATACCCTCTGGCCGGAATATACACGTCTCCTTAATCCTGATTTGATGGAAATCAACCTGTCCGACAAGCTGCAGACATTGAAGAGTGAGCTTATCCGCCGCGAGTTGGGAGAATAAAAAGATCGTTTTCAGGTACAGGTTTTCAAGCTGTGCCTGCGGTTTCCTTATCAAGGGCATAGATCCTTCATATCAGATTCTTCGCTGTTGCTCTGAATGACATCTTACCGTCTTCCTCACTATGGTAACAGAGCCTTCACATTCGCTTAGGATGACGCTTACCGTTTCCCTCACTATGACGCCTTGCCGTCCGCTGTCATTCTGAACGAGGGTAAGAATGCTGTGGGAGAAAGCCAGAAAACGGCAACATGACACCGAGTGAAGAATCTATTCTTCAGATGGCGTCTTACCGGCTTTCCTCACCACGGCAGCAGATTCTTCGCTGTCGCTCTGAATGACATCTTACCGTCTTCCTCACTATGGGGTAACAGATCCTTCACATCCGCTTCGGATGACGCTTACCGTTTCCCTCATTATGACGCCTTTTCCTCCAATCGTCATTCTGAACGGAGGCAAGAATGCTGTGGGAGAAAGACGGGAAACGGGATAGTGACACAGAGTGAAGAATCTATTCCTCTGCATGACGGGTTTGGTATAATGAAAAAAATGATTAAAGACAGCTCATGAAAGGAGCATTTATGAAAAAACGTATATGTGCCATGGCGCTCACGCTTGCTTTGGCAGCAGGCGGACTGTCTCTGGCATCCGATTTAACCTAACCTGCAAGAAGTCTCCCCCCTCTATAGGTGGTGAGATGAATTGTGGGTTTTTCTGTGGGTTCGATGCCCTCAGAAAAACAATTGCTTTGTAGCTTGTTCCATGATATAATCAGCCGTAGAGACGAAAGGATTGATTGTGTCATGGAATTAGACAATAATAACCATTCAGTATTCTTGCTGTATTATCATCTTGTTCTAGTGGTAAAGTATCGTCGCAAAGTGTTTTCTGACGAGATGAGCCAATACGCAAAAGATATATTCGTTCGTATAGGCTCTTCCCATAACATCATATTGGAAGAATGGAATCATGACCAAGACCATGTGCATATCATGTTTCGTGCTTACCCTAACACGGAGATGTCAAAATTCATCAACGCTTACAAAAGTGCTAGTTCGAGACTAATCAAAAAAAAATTTCCAGAAGTTAGGCGTAAGCTGTGGAAGGAGATGTTTTGGTCAAGAAGCTATTGTCTGCTAACAACAGGCGGTGCTCCCATAGAGATAATTCGTACATACATAGAAAATCAAGGTGGGTGATGTGGCAGTGAATAAGGCATACCGATACAGGCTATACCCGACAACAGAACAGAAGATTATGTTTACCAAGACCTTCGGCTGTGTCAGATTCATCTATAACAAGATGCTTGGTGACCGTCTTGACTATTACAAGGAAACTGGCAAGAAGCTGAAAAATACACCTGCACAGTATAAGGAAGAATTTCCTTGGCTGAGAGAAGTTGACAGCCTTGCTCTTACGAATGCCCAGATGAACCTGAACAAGGCATACAGCAACTTCTGGAGCAATAAGAAGCATTTTGGCAAGCCACGCTTCAAGTCGAAGAAAACAGGTTATGCTTCGTATTCCACGAACAACCAGCATGGCTCTGTAAGAATCGAGGAGAACAAAGTAAAGCTGCCTAAAATCGGTTGGGTAAAGCTATGTCTTCATCGTCCATTGATGGAGAACAGCATTATAAAGACTGTAACCATAAGCAAGACACCATCAGGGAAATATTACATCAGTATTTTGGTGGAGTACGAAAACCAAATACTCCTCATAATACCTAAGAAATTCCTTGGGCTGGATTTTGCTATGCACGGTCTGTATGTTGCTTCCGATGAGGATGATGCCGATTATCCGAATTTCTTGCGAAGAGCCGAGAAAAGGTTGGTCAAGGCACAAAGAAAACTCTCCAAGAGACAAAAGGGAAGCCATAACCGAGATAAGCAAAGATTATGTGTAGCCAAGCTCCATGAGAAAATTGCGAATCAACGTCGTGACTTTCTGCATAAGAAAGCCCGTTACCTTGCAGACCGCTACGATGCCATTGGTATTGAGGATATTCGTGTCAAAGCTATGGCAAAACGCAAGAAGGGTGGCAAATTCAGCTTTGGCAAATCCGTAGCCGACAACGGCTGGAATTTGTTCACGAACATACTAGAATATAAACTTGCTTGGGAAGGTAAACAACTTGTCAGGATAGATAAATGGTATCCAAGTAGCCAGTTATGCCATGTTTGTGGTTATCAGAATAACGAAACAAAAGACTTGTCTGTGAGGGAATGGGATTGCCCTAAGTGTGGCAGTCACCATAATCGTGACAAGAATGCTGCGATAAATATTCGAGAAGAAGCTAGGCGAATATCTGCCTGACATAACTCATAGAGTACCGTGGGTCGCACGGGAATCTACGCCTGTGAAGAGAATGTAAGTCGTCGCAACTCTTCGGAGTCAGTGGTGCTGTTCTCGCTGAAGCAGGAAGCTCCCGCCTCTATAGGCGGGAGTACGTTCACATTTGACAACGATATTAAACTTTGATATACATTTTATATGTATATTTTTTACAAGGAGGTAATTTTATGAACAAAAAAAAAATTAACACTATTGTTGGTTCAATTGGAGCATTTATTGGGGTTTTTGTGTTTATAACTTATATTCCTCAAATTATTGCTAATTTAGGAGGAGAAAAAGCTCAACCTTGGCAGCCTCTTACAGCTTCGATTTCTTGTCTAATTTGGGTTATTTACGGATGGACTAAAGAACCTAAAAAAGATTTTATTCTTATCGTTCCAAATTTAGCTGGTGTAATATTAGGATTTTTAACTTTTATTACAGCTTTATAAATTTTTATTTATAAAGATTCTGAATTGTTATTGAAATAATTGTATGGAAAATATGTTAAGGAATATCTGATGAAATGGGTACGCTTTCGAGAGGAGCAGAAGAAATGAAAACACCATATGAAGTGATTGAGAAGAAAGAAGTTCTGCATGAATGCTTTGCTCAGTTACTGGCTGACAGCAGTCATCTTCGGCAGAGATTAGCGATTGATCGTGACGATGCCACACATCCTCTGAACATATTCCGAGAACGGATCTTACGAATATTTCATGACATTTTCACGGTGCAGTACCAAACGGAAGCCGATATGCAAAAGCTACTAGAACAGCTCCAATATGCTCGTTCCTCTTTGCAGCAACTGAAAGAAAAAAGTGTGAAAAAAAAACATTCACTCATAACAAAAATAGCAAAAGCCTTCTTGTCTAGGGATGAAATTTCCCTAGACAAGAAGGCTTTTGCCGTGGGGAGTGTCTTCTCACTCTAAACGTTTCCTTGCGTGTCAACTTTTTCTACTTGTAATCGACGGAGATTTTCAATTCCTCCTGCTTCCACTGCTATTTTCTTTAAGTAGTTATCCATTTTTACAAAACGAAACCGTGGTAATACTTTAAGGATTGAAATGCTTTCTTCTGATAATTGTCCTTCGATAAAACCTCCTAATTCTATGAGACGTTTCGTCCGTGCCTTTCGTTCTTTTTCGCTCTCTTTTGCCTTATTTTCTTTAAAATTGGCGGACGGACATATTCTTCCGCTGGGAAATGAGATGACCCTCCGGGAAGCAGATAAATCATATGTGGGAAAAGAACTGCAGAAAGAGTGGAACCAGGAAAAAGCAGAAAAAGAAATCCTTCCTGCTGTCAAGCGGATGGGATTATTTGGAAAAGGCGATACAGTCCATGAAAAAATGATGGCCGAGCAGCTCGGAAAACTTTTTGCAGCCGGCAGATTTTCCCAGCTGCAAATGGAGACGAAGGATGCCTTTCATCAGGCGGCTGTTGTATCTGTAAAATTGGAAGAGAAAGATATCGCCGGCTGGAATGAAATCATCAGGGCCATGGAAAAAGCCCATCCGAAAAAAATTGATATCCTTGGAGAGAACCGGACTTTGAATCTTGAAACCATCCGGGAAAGCATGAAAAAAGAAGACAGTAACAATCGTTTCGTCTATAAAAAAGATGGACAGACTGAGTTTGTTTATGGAAGCATGTTTCTTTTTGTGGAACAGTACGGGGTGGAAGCGCCTTTTTATGTCTTTTTCATCGCGTCAGCAGATAAAGGGCAACTTGGAGCCACTGCCATTTATACCAATCAGGCCACAGGCCGGATTATAGAACCTGTTTTAGTAAAAGGCGCGGAGGGACTTCGATGAAAAGACTCGTGACAGCATTTTTGGCGGCGGGGATTACCGTTTCATCCATGACCGCTGTTTTTGCAGAACCTGCCCATAAAGAGACGGGTACAGGCACGGCGGCCGACAGGCAATTGACTGCCGATTTCCGCAGAAGTCCGGGAGATGCCATAAAAGATCTTTACAGGCAGGCAGCTCCTTTTCTTACAAAGGAAATCACTTTAAGAAATAACGCCGTTTATACGCCTTTCGTCATAACGCCGTCTGTGAAAAAAATGGCGGGAAAAGAGATTCCGTTCAGTACGGAAAAAGGAGGAGTATTTCCTGCGGGACAGCTTCTCGTCACTTCTGATGAGGGAAGCTTTGACGCCTTTGTCGTGAATTTCTCTTTTCCTGAAACGGAAGAAAATAAAAAGGGAATGGATCCTTTCTTTGTGAAGGATCAAAACATGGTGTCTGCAGGGGCGCTTATGATGGCGAACCTTTACCTGATGGGTGCTGAACCCGCAATTAACGAACTCATCGTGGATGCCATACGCGAGCATAATAAAACGGCCCTTGTGAAACTCCCCGAAGACTTTGCCCATGTGCGTCTGCAGGACATAGAACCGATTACCCGTTTAAATGACCATACGTATACGGCAGGCGCGCGGGTCATAAGCGACGCCGACGGTTTCATCGTGCCCCTTTACATCCGGGGATACTTCATGAAAAAAGAGAATCAATACAGAGCAATCCTGGCAGTGACCAGTGACGCGGAAAGAAATTATCTGAAACCATCTCTGGAAGAACTGGCAAAAACAAGTATGAAATACTAAGATATCTCTATGAAAAGCGGAGTGAATCTCTTCTTTTTGTATAGGAGCATACAGTAAAAAAACTTTATGGAATTTTTTCTCTTAAAAGGAAGGTTGTTTTAAGGGAAAACGAAAGCAGGTCCTTTAACGGGATCTGCTTTTTTGCTGAAATATTATTTTGTGATGAGCGACAGAAGGATATCCGGATTGTCCGTGTCGTATTCGATCTGTTCCGACCAGCGTCGTATGTTTTCAGGGAGATCTCCGAATACGGCAGTTTCCATGAAGATGAAGTCTGTGCTTTGCCGGGCGTATGTCATGACGGCGTCTATGCCGTAGAACGGTTCTTTTTCCAGGGCGCGGTAGAAAATGTATTGATACACCGCCGTCAGTTCTGGGAGAGGCGCTTCGGAAAGATAGGCGTGCGCCTTTTTCAGCGTGGAAGTAAAAAATCCGGAAAGAGAGGAGAGCCTCTTTGTCCATGCTTCATCGACAGGTTCCGTTTGAGAAAGAGCGTGTAAAATGGTCCGGCAGTAAGTTTCATTGATGGTCGGCGTATAGGAGAGCGCTTCTTCGGGAAGACTGCAGCCCATAGCGGAAAGCAGCGTGGGAAAGTCGAATAGAGAAGGGGCGCTGTCTTCCATGAAAAGCAGAGGCGTGGAATTGGACAGGAGAAGCTTCACGCTTTCTTCACAGGCGAGTCCCACACCGGCCAGTTCAAAATTTCCGTTTTCCACAAAGAAACGGGGATGCATGGCACAGATATCGCAAAGATTTTCTTCTCCCGTTTCCGCAACGATGCGGCAAAGTCCGTCTTCCTGCAAAAGAGGGCATCGGCCGTCTTTCATGATGAACCGGCGGTTTCCTTTTGTGCCTGTCATGGAGGCACGGATAGTTTCACCCGGTTCACCCGTCATGACGAGATATTTCATTGCCGTGGCTTCGTCGATGTCGATGTCCCAGTTCTGCATACAGCATGAGTGGACACACCTGTCCGCCTTGCATCGGAAGTCTTTGTAAAAAGCCGGGTAAACGGAAATCATGGCATGACCCTTTCGAGAATCGCGGCGCAGCCTTTCCTTATATCACGATAGGCTGTTTCGTAATCATCAGTGTACCACGGATCGGCGACACTCCGATTTTCTCCTGTCCATTCGAGAAGGAGGGACACTTTTTTCTGCGGGTCGCCTTTGGTAAGACGGTAAAGATCGCGGCGGTTCTCATCGTCCATGCCGATGATGTAAGTACTTTCTTCGTAATCGGCAGACGTAAATATTCGTGCTTCCCGTTTAGTGAAAGGGATCCCCTTTTCGTTGAGAAGCCGGCGTACGGGGGGATAGGTGTCGTTTCCGATTTCTTCATAAGTCGCCGCGCAGGATGAAACGGAAATCAAATGTTCCAATCCGGCTTTTGCCACGAGGTCTTTCATAACAAATTCCGTCATCGGGGAGCGGCAGATATTGCCATGGCAGACGAACAGTATTTTTATCATGGAGATTCTCCTTTTGCTTTTTCATGTAACGGATTCCTCTTACCCCCAATCTTGACCGGAAAGGAAGTATGGATAACGGTAGAAAACGCTTTTGACTGCTGTAAAGCGGATATAAGCGCTATATTTATTTCTTAACCGGCACAGGGTGTTTGTGCATTTTATAGCATTCCGCATTTCATGGAAGACGCAGCTCATTATATCGGAGCTGTCGATGAGTTTGCGGCGGTAGACGATTATCCATATTCAAATCGGGGATGTGGCTGCCACGGCCACCTGTCCCTGCCCGGTTCGTCCCGTTTCGGCGTTTTGCGCTATGATATTTGAAATGATACGGTAACTGATGAGAATAAGAAAAGAGGTGAGGATAAGAAATGCGGGATGGACGCGTTTGTCGTGAAAGTTCATGAAGAAACTTCCAAAGGAATAAAAAGGCTTTATTTATATCCGCTCTTTTTGTACACTATAAAGAAAAGCAGAAAATATTTTACTTTATATACAAGTGTAATACTTTATATACAAGTGTAAATTTTTTATTCCAATTACGCAATAGAAATGGAAGGACTTCTACTGTCTCGGGAGGAACCATGCGAAGGACGAAAATTATCTGCACTATCGGTCCGCTGCCGTTTTGAAAGGGAAAAAATTTTCGGGAGGACAGCCTTTGTGTCATCGCGGCAGGAGTCAGGCAGGGGGAAATAAACCGGCGGAAATCCTCTGCCACGAATATCATGCACATTATGCAGGTGTAAAAAGAAAGGCTTGCGGCGGGAAACCGGCCGCGGGCTTTTCCTGCGGAAGGGAGAAATTATGGAAATACTGCGGGCGGCCAATGCGGAAATTGCCATGCGGAGAATTCTGCAGGCCGCCGTTTCGGAAAAGGCGAGCGATGTCCATCTGGAACCGTGCCGTGAATTTGTCCTTGTCCGGTTCCGCATTGACGGAACTCTTACAGAGAGGTACCGGCTGCCCCCTGATATGGCGGCGGGACTGTCGGTGCGGGCCAAAGTCCTGGGCGGTATGGACGTGGGGGAAAACCGCATTCCCCAGGACGGAAGCTTTTCGGAAATCAGGGAAGGAAAAAATACAGATTTCCGTCTTTCCGTGATGCCTTCGGTTTACGGGGAAACGATCGTCATACGGATTTTATCGGGGCAGATGGATTTCATTGAAAAGAATGAACTCGGGATGCTTCCCTTGCAGAAGAAAATATTCCGCACAAAAATAGGAAAGAAAAGCGGCATGATTCTCACTACCGGTCCTACGGGAAGCGGGAAAACATCGACGCTCTACGCGGCGCTGAAACTGGTGTGCTGTCCTGAAATCAGCGTGATTTCCGTGGAAGATCCCGTGGAGTACCGCATACCGGGAATCACCCAGGTGGAAGTGAATGAAAAAGCGGGCCTTACTTTTGAAAAAGGTCTCCGTTCTCTTGTGCGGCAGGATCCCGATGTGGTGATGATCGGGGAAATACGCGACCGGGAGACGGCGGAAATTGCCGTACATGCCGCTCTTACCGGGCATCTTGTCCTGTCTACGCTTCATACGAACGATGCCGTATCGGCGCCTGCCCGCCTGACAGATATGGGCATTCCGCCGTACCTGCTCTCCGCGTCGCTGTCTCTCATCATTTCTCAAAGGCTTGTGAAGAAACTCTGTCCCGCCTGCCGGAAGGAAATGGTTATTACAGGAGAAATGGCGGAAGAAAAGTTGTTTCCTGAAGCGTTTATCGGGAGACGGGCATACATGGCAAAGGGCTGTGATCATTGCAGGGGGAAAGGCGCAGACGGGCGGACCGGTGTTTTTGAAATGCTGGAAATAGGAAAAGAGGAACGACGGCTGCTTCATGAAAACGCGGCAGCCGAAGAGTTTTCAGAATGTATGAGAAAACAGAGACAGTATTCCCTGAAGGAATCCCTTTTGCGGTTAATGGAAAGCGGCGCCGTCCCGCCTGAGGAAGCGGCGCTCTTATGGGAGTGACTATGAAACATATTGAACAGTGGCTGGCCCTTTACCCGAAGGCTACAGATATCCATCTTACGGAAGGCGGAAGGGTTATTGTCCGTGAATATGGCGAACTTAAAGAATTGGAGGAAAGAGCGGAGAAAAGTTTTTTTGATATGCTTTTCCATTCCTGCCTTTCACCGGATAAACGAAAAGTGTATGAAGAAAAAGGTGCATGCGATACTTCTTTTTCCATAGGAGAAAATCGGTTCCGCATCCATCTGTACCGGGCGGGCGGAAAAGACTGCGCGGCGCTCCGTGTGCTGCCCGTGCTTGACCGTGTGGAAAAAGATCCTGATGAAAAATGGCTTGAGAAGATTGCAAAATTATCCTCCGGCCTTGTCCTTTTTTCAGGCCCTACAGGAAGCGGGAAAAGCACCACCATGGCAAGAGCACTGGAAGGAATCGGCAAGGAAAAAGCGCGTCACATCGTGACCTTGGAAGATCCTGTGGAGTATGTCCTTTCCGTGGGGAAATCCCTTGTCCGTCAGCGGGAAATCGGTCGTGACGCGGTAAGTTTTGCCGAGGGTGTCCGCGAATCTCTCCGCGAGGATCCTGATGTCATTGCCGTAGGGGAAATGAGGGACAGGGAAACCATAGCGGCGGCGCTTACCGCGTCAGAAACAGGGCATCTCGTTTTGGGGACGCTCCACAACGGGCGCGCTCTGGAAGCCGTCGGCCGCATGGTCCATGTATTTCCGGCGGAAGAACAAAACGAAGTGCGCCTGATTATTTCTTCCGTCCTCCGCTGCGTGTCGGCGCAAAGACTTTGGCGGATGGGAACTAAAACTGTACTGCTCCGTGAAATTCTGACAAATACCCCTGCTGTGGCGAACCTCATCCGCGAAGGAAAAGAAGCACAGGTCCTGTCCTATATGGAAACGGGTGTGAATGACATGCGCACTCTGCGCCAGGCGGTATACAAGGTAAAGGGCGTGACAGAAAAAGAACGAGAAGAACTTTTGCATTTGGCGGGAGAGTAAAATGGAGTTCCTTTATAAAGCGTACGCTGACAGCGGAGAAGTAGAGGAAGGAAGAGTGGCGGCTGCCGGCAAAAGAGAAGCAGCGGATGAACTCAGAAGCCGCGGGCTGCACCCGATGACCATCAGAAAAACGGGAGAAAAGAAAAAAGTGTCCCTTTTCAAAAGACGCCGTCTCGCCGATTTGGCGGAAGAATGGGAATCACTTCTTTCCGCGGGGATTCCCGTAACCGAAACTTTGGACATCCTTGGCGGCGGCCGGAGCGGGAAAGAAAAGATTCTTCTGGGCGAGATCAAGGCGACCATCGAAGCAGGGCACTCCATTGCGGAAAGTTTTGCGGGATCCCGTGCGTTTCCGCCTTTTTTTACGGCCCTTCTGCAGGTAGGCGAGCTGTCGGGAACGATTCCGGAACAGCTCCGCCTGGCCGCCGCGTGCTATCGCAAGGAAGAAGAATTTATTGCCGGTATGAAGTCGGCTCTTTCCTATCCTGTTTTTGTTCTCTTCTTTTCCTTTCTTGTATTTGCATTGATCCTTACTGTCATCCTGCCGTCCTTTGCCGCGCTTTTTGACGCCCTCGACATACCGCTTCCGGCGGTGACGAGGGCGGCGCTTGCTTTGGGCCTGTTCTTACAGGAAAAAGGGTTTTATTTTCTTGTTGAACTCCTCTTGGGTGCAGTCGGCGGTGTCGTCTGGTTACGAAGTGAACGGGGAAAAAGAAGTACAGACGCGTTTCTTTTCCGCTTCCCTTTTATCCGGAGACTGTATCTCATCCGTGTGACGCTTGCCCTGTCGGCACTTTTGAAAAGCGGGAAAACCTTGTCTGACGCCCTTGCCGATATAGCGGACATAACGGATAACGGCGCCGTAAAAGAAGAATTGCTGAAAATAAAAAAGGATATAGAGAGGGGCGGCGATTTTGCCCAGAGCATGGAAAGATCCTTTGGCGATACCGCCCTTGCCCGCATGATCCATGTAGGAATGGAAAGCGGGCGGCTTCCTCTCTTTCTGGAGCGGAGCGCTCATCTTATGACAGAGGAAACGAAAAGGAAACTGACAGGATTCAGAAAGATTCTGGAACCTTCTCTTTTGCTTTTTGTAGGTCTTGTAACAGCGGCAATCATATTTTCCGTCCTGCTTCCTGTTTTCAGTGCCGTGGGGACGCACATGGGCGTTTAGTATCGAAGGACAGAAATTAAATTCCGGATGCCGGATATGGGATAAGATAAAAAGCGCTTTTCGGAATTTAGGTACAGGGACAAAAATTTTCCTGTGGTTTGTGTTTATGACTTTTAATCATACTTTTGTTTTGCTATACTAAAAAATAAAGTATGATGAGAAGGAGGCGGGACGAGTGGGTCTTTCTGTACGTGAGATACTCATACTGGATTATTTTGACGGCAAACCGGTGCATGCAAAGATGCCGTCTTATCTGTATGCCACTTACGGCAGCGACGCCGATCTCTGTCTGGACCGCCTCTATGCTGATGGCTGGATCCGCGAAAGCACTCCCCGGGAAACGGTGAATATGCTTCCCGATAAGGCGCTTTCCGATTTCCTTAAACGATACGGCCTCTCCGGTGAAGGATCGCATACAGAACTTGTCCGGCGTGTAATCCATGAAGTTCCTGAAAAAAATTATAACCACGCTGTACCGAAAGTATACGTGCTGGAACCTAAGGGGCGTACCGAGGTGGGACGCCATATGGCGTATGTCCTGAATGTTCGTGAAAACTACGGACTTACGGAAGGAGAAATCGGCGAGTCCCGTTCTGCTCTGGCTCTGAAAGGGAATCCCTGTTCCGCCAGGGATATACTGGAGCGCGCTTTTCAGCAGAAGGTCTCCATCTATACCATGGCGGGAGAATGGTCGAAGCTGCGCAACCTGTACTATGTCATGGCAAACTTCCATCTTCGTGCGGAAGCGGGGGATAAGGCGCTCTCCTGCCTGTTCCTTGTCTTCTTCCTGGATATGTCGGGGATGGGGAATAGAAATACCGTTATTCCTTATGAAAACTTATTTCCTACCCAAAAGGGAATGATCCTTCTTTTAGATGAGGTGCGCCACAGGGAGAACATGACGGCGGAGGAAGTGAAGGCGGCATTTCTTTCTTCTGTTGCGCGCATGGCGCCGAGACTGCCGTTCTCTTATTTCTCTCCGCAGGTCATGGCGGCGCAATTGCTGGAACGTCTCCGCGGCGTTCCCTTTAATGGGGCGAAGTATATCGCGGAACGGAACGTGCCCGACCCTTCTGTCGGCGCATACCATTATGTCCCTTGGGGACGTGAGGAAGCCGGCAGCTTGAAAGAGGTGCCGAAATTTACTGTGCCGAAAATCATGGCGCCGCCCAGCCTGCGTATGCCGCCCGCTTTTACGCGGCCCGTCCCTTTTGAATCGACAGAAGCGCGGAAGCGGCGGGAAGAAATGGAAAAACGGGTGGTCCTCACTGTAGAGCGTCCAACGCCGGAGGAGAAAAAGGAAAAAGGTCTGCTTGTGAAATTGAGAAAATGGATATAGGAGAAACTATGGAAAAACGGATCCGTGTCGGCTGTTACGGCGCGAAAGGCTCCTATACCTATGAGGCCATGGAACGGCACTTCGGCGAGCGGGAGCGGGAAGAAATATATTTCCCCCTCTTTGAAGATGTGACGAAAGCCGTTGCGGAAGGAATGATTGATTACGGCGTTGTACCTATTGAAAACTCCTCCACCGGGGGGATTACGGAAGTCTATGACCTTATCAGGGGCTGCGGCTGCGCCGTCGTCGGTGAAGAACTGGTAAAAATCGAGCACCACCTGCTGGGACTGCCGGGAGCGGAAATGGAAGATATCGATACGGTCTACTCCCATCCCCAGGGATTTGCCCAGTGCCGTCCTTTTTTCAATGAACATCGGGATTGGAAATTGAAACCTTATTTTTCCACATCCCAAAGCGCGGAACGTGTTTCAAAGGATGGAAAGAAAAATCAGGCGGCCGTAGCAAGCCGGACGGCGGCGAAGCTGTATGGGCTTTCCGTACTGAAAGAAAACATCTTTTTTAATGAAAACAATTACACCCGTTTCTTCATCATCGCACTGAAAATGGAAATATCCGATAAGGCGGATAAAATCACTCTCGCCATTTCCGTCAGGCATGAACCGGGCGCACTCTACCATGTGCTGGGATACTTTTTCTACGGCGGTATGAATATGACCCATCTGGAATCCCGTCCGCTCGAAGGGAAACCTTTTGAGTATTTCTTCCACATCGATGTCATGGGTTCGCTGAAAGATCCCTCAAATACGCGGACACTGGAGGGACTGTCTTCCATGTGCAGTTATTTTAAAATTCTGGGAAACTACGAATCGTGCGGCAGATGACAGAAGTAAAATGCGGAATGAAAGATAACAGAAAGGCAGACATCAGGAGACCGATGTATGATGCGGACCTTCTTCTGGTATGAAAAGGACCTCTTTTACCGGGCATTTGGTTTGTCCGGCAGAAGAGGTCCTTTATCTTGAGATCTTTTTTTGTTTAATCAGAAGGCGGCTTTGATGGCGCCGTTGTATTTCTTCTCGATGAAATCTTTGGATTCCTGGCTGGTAAGGGCTTCAATCAGTTTTTTGATTTCAGGGCGGTTTTCATCTCCTTCACGTACAGCGACAATGTTTGCGTATGGGGAATCGCTGCTTTCGGTGAAGATGGCATCTTTCGGATTCAGTTTTGCTTCCAGGGCGAAATTGATATTGATAACGGAAATATCAGCGTCTTCCAGCGAGCGGGGGAGCTGTGGTGCCTCCAGTTCAGAGAATTGAAGATTCTTTTTGTTTTCTGTGATGTCCTGCGGTGTAGCGGTGATGGGTGCACCGTCACGGAGCTTGATGAGCCCCGCAGACTGGAGCACGAGGAGCGCGCGGCCGCCGTTTGTGGGATCGTTCGGGATAGCTACACGGGCGCCGTCGGGAAGATCTTTCAAGTCTTTAATCTTTTTGGAGAAGATGGACATCGGTTCCAGATGGATCGCTCCTGCGGAAACGAGTTTCAGATTTCTTGACCGGACGAATTCATCCAGGTACGGTTTGTGCTGGAAGTAGTTCGCGTCAAGGTTTTTGTCGTTCAGCGCCAGGTTCGGCTGTACATAATCGGTAAATTCGATGATTTCCACATTGATGCCTTCTTTGGCAAGCTTATCCTTCACGGCGCCGAGGATTTCAGCGTGGGGGACGGGGGATACGCCCACTTTGAGAGTGACTGCCCTGCTGTCTTTCGGAGCGGGAGCCGCCGTTTTTTTCTCATCGCCGCAGCCTGTGATAAAACCTGTGAGTGCCAATGCGGCGACGGATGCGATGATTGTCTTTTTGAATTTCATGAAAAATTCCTCCTTTGACGTTCTTGCTTAAAAAATTGTAATAAAAAATCTTCCGTCCAATAAGGGACGAAAGATCGTGTTACCACCCAAGTTCATTTGCGCGTCACCGTGCAAACCTCTGTAGGTACGAGGGAAATCCTGATACCGCAGCTCTGTAACGGGAGCGCCCGGACTGCTTAATGATTCGGCATATCCGGCTCAAAGACCATGTTCGGCAAACTTCCTGTACTTCCTTTCACCTTGCGGAAGCTCTCTTTGACATTCGTTTTGCTTACTCTTCTTCTCATTGCCTGTGATTAAGTTGTGCCTACTATAGCATTTTCTTTCGGCAGATGTCAAGCGGAAAAAATAATCTGCAAAATATATTTTGCGCTGCGGTATTTCCTGCGGGGCGGTTTCCGCGGCAGCGTACGGGTGCAGTTGAAATACATTAATAAAAAAAGCAGACCTGCCGCGGCAAGCCTGCTTCTGTTTTGCCTGGCCCCAAAGGGCATGGTGGAGACGAAGAGGATTGAACTCTCGACCTTACGGATGCGAACCGTACGCTCTCCCAGCTGAGCTACGTCCCCATGAAAATCAGTCCCTGAAAAGGACAAATCAATTATAGCACATGATTCAATTTTTTGCAGTCCCATATGATTTACACTGTTGATTTAGCACCGGCATTTTCCACGCGTACCTCGGCGGTTCTTTTACCGCATGGCTGCCGCGGCGCTGATGGGGCTGTCAGATGATGATTGGGGAAGGCTCTTACCAGTCAATCCAGGTGAGAGCTTTTTCCAGCTGGTAGAAAGATTTTCCATCCCAAAGGATGTCTTCGGTGAGGTGGTTGATACAGTCTTCTTCCTCGTCAGATGTGTAATGATAGACAAGCTCCATGAAATCTTCAAACGGTTCTTTTGTCCAGCGGTATTTTTCTATGCTCACCCGCCACCTCTGCTGGCCGGGATGGTACACAAATCCTGAAAAATGGTAGACATATCCTTTGTGGCGTACACTGGCGCCGCCGTCCATGAGATAATCGATAAATTCGTCCGCGTCTCCGCCCTTCATAATGCCTCCTTTTAATAATACAGCTTTATTATACTATATTTGTTTGTCTTATTTCTGTCCTGTGCTATAATGAGTTGATCTATTAATAAACGAAACTAATAAACGAAACGGAAATTTGTTCCGACAGTTGTCCATTCTGAGCACCAACTATAAAAAACGGGAGGAAATATGAAAAAAGCGATTATATTATCCAGCGGCGGTGTGGACTCGACGACCTGTCTCTCCGTGGCTGTAAATGCACTGGGAGCAGAGAATGTCAGCACTGCTTCTATTTTTTATGGACAGAAGCATAAAAAGGAATTGGATGCCGCAAGAGCGGTGGCGGCATATTATCATGTGCCTCATTATGAATTTGATCTGGCGCAGATCATGCAGTATTCCAATTGTTCTCTTCTGTCCCATTCGACGGAGAGTATTGTACACAAAAGTTACGGTGAGCAGATTGCGGAAAAGGGGGCAGGAAAGGTATCTACGTATGTTCCTTTTCGGAACGGCCTCATGATTTCTGTGGCGGCAAGTCTGGCAGCCGGCATTTATGAAGAGGAAGAGACGGATATTTATGTCGGCGCCCATGGAGATGATGCGGCGGGAGAAGCGTATGCCGACTGCTCGCCCCGGTTTCTGAAAGCCATGGGGGAAGCGGTTGCTGTCGGCACATACGGCAAGGTGCATCTGGTTTTTCCTTTTGCCGATAAAAATAAAACCGGCGTCGTGGCGGAAGGGCTGAAACTGGGGACGCCCTATGAACTGACATGGAGCTGTTATGAGGGGGGCGACACGCCTTGCGGCGAATGCGGGACCTGCATAGACAGGGCGAAAGCGTTTGCTGAAAACGGGATGGAAGACCCGTGGAACGGAGGGAAAGGATAATATGTTTACAGTAACGAAAAGGATGGAAATCAGCGGAGCGCACTTCCTGCGTCTGAACTATGAAAGCAAGTGCACTTCAATGCACGGGCACAACTGGATCGTGACTGTCACCGTGCAGAATGATAAGCTTGATGAAAACGGCATGGTGGTAGATTTCACGAAGATTAAGGATATCGTTAATCTTTTTGACCACCGGTGCGCTAACGATATCATGGAAGGCTTGAACCCCACGGCAGAAAATATGGCGAAATGGCTTTGCGACCGCATTCCCCACTGTATCCGCGTGGCGGTGCAGGAAACGGAAGGAAATACAGCGGTATATGAAAAATAAGTTTCCCGTGGCGGAAATATTTGACAGCATTGATGGAGAGGGAAAACGGACAGGGTATATGGCGGTATTTGTCCGGTTTGCCGGCTGCAATATCCGCTGTACATACTGCGATACGGCATACGCTTTGAAAGAGTCCGACGCGGAAGAATTCCTTACGAAAGAGGAACTCTTAGGCCGTATCCGTTCCTATCCCTGGAAGCGGATTACTTTTACGGGAGGAGAACCGCTGCTCCAGCCTCTGCAGGAAATCTGCGACATCCTCGGGGAAGAGGGGTATGAAATTAATATAGAAACGAACGGCGCAGTTCCCCTTTTGGCGCGCCGTTCCCAAAATCTTTTTTATACGATGGATTACAAATGCACAGACAGCGGAATGAAGTCTTTCATGCGGCTGCCGAACTTAAAGGAATTGACGGAGGAGGATGTTCTGAAATTTGTCGTCTCCTCGAAAACGGATTTGGAGGATATGAAGGAAATCATTATGAAGTATTTTCCCCGGGGCGGTCCGAAGTTTTATGTGAGTCCCGTGTGGGGGAAAATAGAGCCGCGTGAATTGGTCGAATATGTGAGAAAAGAAAAACTGGCAGAAGTCTGCGTGCAGGTACAGCTCCATAAAATTATCTGGGAGCCGGACAGGAGAGGGGTCTGAAATGGATCAGAAAAAATTGGAACAGGCGGCGCGCCTGATTATAGAAGCAGTCGGGGAAGATCCCGAAAGAGAAGGACTTTTGGAAACGCCCCGCCGCTTTGCGGAAATGGTGGCCGAGCAGCTGGCCTATGCGGCGGTGCCCAATGAAGAAATCGCCCGCGCTTTCGATAAGACATTTTCTTCTCCTGAAAGTGACATGGTGGTGGTGAAAGATATTTCCCTCTTTTCCCATTGCGAGCACCATATCGCCCTCATGTACAATATGAAGGCGGCTGTGGGATATATTCCCAGAGGGCGCGTCATCGGACTTTCGAAAATTGCCCGCATCGCCGATGCCGTCTCTAAACGTCTCCAGATCCAGGAACGGATAGGAGCGGATATACGGGATATCATGGAACGGATTACCGGTGCCGGGGATGTGATCGTTCTTTTGGAAGGGGAGCATTCCTGTATGACGGCACGGGGGATCAGAAAACCGGGGACGCTTACAAGGACGATTTCCGCATCCGGACGGTTCAGGACAGACGGGGATTTGCGCAAAGAATTTCTTTCCCTGGCGAAGTAATGGATGCCGGTTCCTGTTCGTGGTTCGTTTCAAAGAATAAAATTTAATTGTTTATTCATTTTTGGTATAATGCGGATATGGAAAAGATAAAAAAACAACTGCAGATAATTTTATATGTATGGGTATGGCTCCTTTCTTTTTCCATGGCGGACGCGGCGGAGGCCATTACTGATGAATACTGGATAACGACGGCGGATCGGGGGAAGATTGAACAGCGATACCGCAGCCTCGGTATATACGAAGTGGCAAAGAAGACCGTTTCAAGAAAAGAAGAACAGTACGGAAATTATACTTACCGCGTGTGGTATCCGAAACGGCTGGAAACGGAAAACCGGAAATGGCCCATGGTATTTCTTTTGAACGGGACGACCTCGACCTGTGATCTTGATGAGCCGATTTTTGAACATCTTGCCAGCTGGGGCTTTATTGTCGTGGGCAATACGGACAGGAATACGGGACTCGGATACTCGGCGGAATGGGGACTGGAACTCATGGACAAGCTGGCGGCGGACAGAAAAAGCGTGTTTTTTCAAAAGATTGATGAGGAAAATCTGGGGATCGGCGGCCACTCCCAGGGAGGCGTCGGCGCGGTGAAAACGATTTTATTCCGAAAAGGCGGCGGACGTTTTAAAACGGTTGTCACTGTTTCGGCGGTGACGGAATCATTTGCAGACAAATTAAAAATGAACAGCTGGAAGTATGACGCTTCTGCGGTCAATGTGCCGTGGTTCATGGTGAGCGGCGACAGGCTGGATGACCGTCTCATTACACCGCTTCCGGATATGGAGAAGATATTTCAAAAAGCAAAGACAGCGATGGTCATGGGACGGCGTTCCCATGCGGACCACAGCCATGTGCAGGCCGAAGCGGACGCTTATGTGACGGCATGGTTCCGCTGGCAGCTGGCAGGGGATCGGTACGCGGGGAAAGCGTTTCTTGGAAAAGACGCGGAGATACTCACAAATAAGGGATGGAACCATACAGCAAGAAAGAATTTATAAGAGAGGCGCAGAAAAATATTTTTCTTGCGGGGAACTCTCTTTTTTTGTACGATGAAGTCAGCGAGGTGTATGATGAAAAATAAAGAAGAGACTGTTTTAATTACTGCTGTAGACAATGGAAGCACGGTAGAATTGGAAATCAATACGACGCTGCCCCACGAAGAAACAAAGGAAATGCTTGCCGGCGCGGTATGTGCCGTTTATGGCATTTCTGATTTCCATGAGGGGGATGTGGCGTCCTTTTTGGAAGCGCTTGCTGATGAATACAGAAAAGAAGAGAGGTCTCCCCATTCTCCCCTGGTGAATTGAAGCGGGAAGCGCTGTACGGAAGAATCTCTCCCGCATGGTTCCCGGGGAAAGGAATCGGCGGTCTGGCGGCGGAAAAATTGAAAACCGGCGGTAATCCGCTGCTGATGGCACGCGGTAAAAGAGGAGGCGGATCGTGGGAAGAAAAGAATATCTTGAAAGCATGGGTGTCCGGGCGGCCCGGCGCGCTTTCTTTTCCTATACGACCGAGCCGGAGGGGAGCTACAGCATCCACCGCGTATTTATCCGATTCCTCGAAGTGAACCGTATGGATATGGGCCAGGCGGAGAAGCCGAAGGCGGCCGCTTTCCTTACGGATTATATCCTGCTCCGTATCTATGTGGCGAAGTATGTCCTTGCCGGATATGCAGAAACCTATGCGCTGCTCTTGGATTTGTTCTGCGGTTTTGAAAAAGTGGAAAAGAAATTCTCCCTGTTTATGGAACGGGAAACAGCGCCCGGCCATGGCGCGGAACGAAAGTTTCTGCCGCCTGATCTGCGGAGACGCTATGATGAGCGCGGCATGCGGAAGACGATTGAACTTTTTGACAGTATCTCCCGGAGGTATGAAGAGAGGGAAGACACGCCGGAACGGGTTATGAAATGTATCGTTGACGAATGCCTTTCTACAATCGCCATACGGAATGAAATATCTTTATCGGCGCCGTCCTTTTGGTTTTTTACCAGAGAAATGAACGGGTACATCAGGTACCTGAACCGTTTTTACAGCGGCCTGATTCCGCCGGCAATTCACGAAAGAATAAAAGCGCCCATGATGGAAGAAGAAATGCGCAGTGATGCTGATGAAGAAAGCGGCGGGTTTAATTATGAACGCGCGGCATACATCATTTTTGCCATTGCCGGTGTGATCTGCGCCCTTATCGCGGCAGGCTCAAGATAGTTTTGCGGCTTTTTTTGAAATATGGTATATTGGGTGCAGCCATGCGTGGTGATTAGCTGAAGAATAACGTCAATGGAGATGGATATGCAGATAACAATTGCAGGCGGCTGCGGTGATTTCGGACGCAGCTGCTTTTTTGTTGAAGGAGGGCGACACGCTTTTATCGTGGATGCGGGAACTTCGACGGACGGACTGGACCGGGTACCTGATCTCACAGCGGAGCAGGCGGCAAGAGCAGAATACCTTTTCATCACCCATTCGCACCGGGATCATACAGGGGCGATTGGATATTTCGAGTCTCTCGGTTTTGCAGGATCTGTGCTTTTGACGAACCAGACATACCGGCAGATGAAAGAGAAGCCGGGGAATACGATGATTCTTGATTCGACAGCGCCCGAACTGGAATTGGAACGGGATTTCAGTTTCCGCTGGGGGCGGAGCGGCCATTGTGCCGGTTCCGTGTGGTACGATATTTCCTGTGAAGGGAAAAAATTGTTCTTTTCGGGGGATTACCGAAGCGATGACCCTTTTTATGTCTGTGATGATGCAGAAGGGAAAACGGCGGATGTGGCCGTCTTTGATGCAGCATATCCGGGTGATCGTACGGGGGCAGATATGCGCCGGTCGGTTCTTGATAAAATATTGGAATTGGTGTGGCGGGGAAATCCGCTTCTTCTTCCTGTGCCGCATTTCGGCAGGGGGCTTTCCATCGCGGCATATTTCCGTAATAAAGGAAGTATGGAGATTCCCGTGCATATGGCTCCCGGGCTTTATGACGAATGGCTGCGTCTGGGGCGGAGGAAATACTTCGCCCGCCGGGAAGTGCTTGCCCTTCCCAATGAAACGTTTTCCTTATGGGACGGAAAAACGATTCATGACAATGGGGTTTATTTCCTTACCGATGCCCAGCTGTCACGGTCGGAGAGCAGAGAACTCATCGACCGGCATCCTGAACTTTCGCTGCTCATGACAGGCAGCATCCACGGCTACGGCAAAGCGAAAGATTATTATGAAAGCGGCAAGGCGGAACTTGTCCTCTGGCCGAACCATATGACGGAAAGGGAAATGTGGGAACTTGCCGGGAAAAATCATTTCAGAAAAATTATTCCTTATCACAGCACAGGCCGGAAACCGGAGTCTGATGTATTTTCTTTATAAGAGAAATGAATAAAAAGAAATACGCAGTCAGGAATATTCATGGTATAATGAAAAAAATAAAATCCTTCAAAAGAAAAGAGAGGCGGGATTTCTATGTTGAAGTATAAGAATATTCTTGTTCCTTATGATGGTTCTGCCCACGCGAAAAAGGCGATGGCGCAAGCTGCGGATCTGGCGGCTGCAGGCGAGGGTACGAAGCTTTACATCGTGTCCGTGTGCAATATGGTTTCCGCCATGAGCAATTTTGACCAGGTATCCATTGCGGAAGGCTGCCTTACTTCCAAGCTTTCAGAGGATCTGGAAGCGCACTGCCGCCGCGATTTGAAAGAAGCTGCCGCTATGGTTCCTGAAGGCGTGGCGCATGAAACGGTTTTTGAAATTGGTTCGCCCGGACCGGTCATTCTCAGTATTGCTGAAGATAAAGGGTGCGACCTCATCGTCATGGGAAGCAGGGGACTCGGTCCGCTGAAGGGCATTTTCATGGGATCGGTTTCCAGCTATATCGTAAGCCGGGGCAAGTATCCCGTGCTTATCGTAAAATAATTTAAGATTCGGCGGTGGTGGAAACGAAATTCTTTTCATCACTGCTTTTTTATTGACAGGCGGGAGTTAAGTTATGACTCACTTTAAATGGCTGAAAAAAGAAATACCCCGTTGGGTGAAGGAAGAAATTATTACCCGTGAAGCGGGAGATTCTCTTATTTCTTTATACAGGAATGAACAACGCCATTCTCATGGCGAAGGGCTTTTCGTGCTGGCTGCTGTATGTTTCCTCACCGGTCTAATTTTCATCTGCGCCGGCGTATGGAACGGTCTTTCTCAGGATGAGCAGTTTATGATGGCTCTTGTGCCTTTGGTGCTGTCCATTCTTATTATTGCGGCGATTTTGTGGCAGGATCGTCCTGTGATGGATCGAATTCCGGCAGAAAGCGTCCGCTTAGAAGAAGCTGAAAACACAGCAGAGCTGCTTTCCGGGAAAATAGGGGGAACGGTTTCTGCTGGAAGCGGAATCGAAGAAAATACCGCGGCGGGAAATAAGGGAAAAGATCTGTCTTCTCTTCTTCCTTCCGTTTCTTACCGCCACCGCGTACCTGATGTCATTCGGGAAGCGGCCGGTGTTTTTCATGGCGTGGCGGTCTTGTGCGCCGTATGGATGGTAAATGAGTCTTTCAAGCTGTCGGGGGATTGGTTTGTTCTTGCAGCGGTGTCCTGCGTATTCCTTCTTCTGATGAGCTGGGCGTTTCCTACGGCAGGACTCGGTATGGTCTATATGGCGTCGTCTGTTCTTGTGTATCGTTTATCACCGTGCCGGGGATGGCCGGAAGCGGCGGCATGGGTGTTTCTTGTTTTGGCGCTTCCCCTCCTGGTGCGGCTTCTGGGAGAACGGCGTCATAAAGCGGTCGTCTGTTACTCATGGTTTTGGGCGGTCTGCGTACTTCTCCTTATTTACTGGACCGCGTCCAACCTTTTATGGCAGACGATGTTTTTTGCCCTTGCGGCGGCGCTTACCTGGATGGCGGGCAGTATGCTTTCTTCCTGGGGCGCGGTGGCGGAAGCGCTTCGCCTCTTTGGCGGCGCGGCCGTGTTCGGCGTTCTGCTGGAGGGCTCCTGGAGTTCTGTGTGGAAAGGCATTTCGGGAAATTGGACCTTATGGATTTTGTTTTTTGTCATTCTTGCCATTGATGCTGTCCTGCTTACCCGGATGGGTATCAAACGGGACCGGCTGGCTGCTCTCGGAGGTCTTACGCCTTTTATTATGCTTGTGGCGGCATCCCTTGCTGTTTTTGAAACAACCGGTGTGTCTTCTGCCATCTTTGTGTCCATTTTTACCGCGTTTCTTGCCGTGGCAGTTATCGGGAGGGGGTACCGGAACGATTCCAACCTGCTGAAATGGGTCGGCGGATGTCTTCTGGCCGCGGCAGGTGCTGTGCGTGTCCTTGATGCGGCGCTTTCTTTCGGACAAAGAGGAATATTCTTCCTCGTCATTGGCGCGGCTGCTATCATTGTGTGCTGCCTGACTTTCCTTCCCCATGCCGTGAAGAAGATAAGGCGGAAACCGGGAAGGAAGACTGTACGACGGGATCGCCAGCCGGCAACACCTGCGGATCAATCGGCGTTCTTGTCCGATCTGCCGGAAAGGAAAACGGAGGAAGGAGGGGAGCGCCGTGAATAGAAAGTACAGTTTGCTTCTCGTCCTGATCACTGCTGTTTTTGAGCTTGCCTTTCTTGTGTGGACAAGAGCGGATTACCGTTCCACCCTTCTTGACGGAGAAGAATATGAGGTGCCGGCGGCGATTGAATTTCAAGGGGATTTTTACGACAGAAATTACATAGCGGTGAACGTACCCATAACAGAAACGAAGTGGGAAGGAGAGCGGGAACCGGAAACGGGGGAAACGATTTACCTGGTGATCAGTAAGGGGCAGAAGGGAGCGCTTATTCTTGATCATGCCCAGCTTACCCAGCCGCCTGGAAACTATATCAAAACGCGGGCACTCCGCATCATGGATGGCACCGTATATTTCAATTTTCCGGCAGACCGCATGTACATGGCGCCGGAGCAGCTGAAGAAACTGTCCGTCGTGGAACTTTCCGAACGGGTACAGGTGCCTGAAGACAATGGAAAAACAAAAACAGCCATGAAGAATGAAATTACGGCACTTGTCAGGGTGAAGGACGGACGTGCTGCTATTTCCAGAGTTCTTGCCAATGGCGGGCCTGTGGAACAGATATTTACAACCGTCGGGAAAAATTTATCTGTGAAATACGCGACCAGCAAAGACGAAAAAGACCAGTATAATGAAAAAAGATTCTTTACCGCTGCTGATACAGATAAGAACGGTAAAGAATCGGATAATTAATCGGAATAAGGAGGCAGCGATGTACTTAATTCTTATGCGGCATGGGGAAGCTGTTCCCCAGACGGAAGATGTGCCGAACAGAGAAAGACGGCTGACAAAAGAAGGAAAGAAACAGGTGCGGACCACATCGCGCATGCTTGCCCGATTTTTGAAAGACCGGCCGCTCCGCATTTTCGCAAGCCCTTTTATGCGTACCCGCCAGACGGCGAGGATCTTGTCGGAAGAATGTTTTGCCGAAGGGCTCCACCTGACGGAAGAACTTTTACAGGGGGATTTCAGGCGGATTGAGAATCATCTCATAACGGACGGAGGACCGCTGGCCTTAGTGGGACACCATCCTTTCCTCCAGTCCTACCTTCTTGAAGCGGCAGGGGCGGGCATTCAGCCCGATTTGGCATCTATCTCCGTTGTTGACTATGATATGGCGTGGAAACAGGGAAAACTCATTGCCTATTTCACTCCGGCTTTGAAAAAATTGAAAAAGGAAGACTGATGAAGAAACTACTTACTGTTGCCGGTTCAGATTCCTCCGGCGGTGCAGGGATACAGGCGGATTTAAAAACCTTTGCTGCTCTTGGCGCCTACGGCATGAGCTGCATCTGCACACTCACCGCGCAAAATACGACCGGTGTTTCCATGGTGGTGAATACTCCCGTGGAGATGGTGACCGCCCAGCTGGAAGCGGTATACAGCGATATTCCTCCGGACGGAGTCAAAACGGGCATGCTCAGCACCCCTGCCATCGTTTCGGCAGTGGCGGAATTTCTCCGCGGACACAAAGGACCGGCAATTGTCGTTGATCCTGTCATGGTTGCCACCACGGGCGCTGTTCTTTTGGAAAAAGAAGCCATTGAAACGTATAAAGATATTTTGATTCCTGAAGCGGATCTTATCACGCCAAACATTCCCGAAGCGAAAGTATTGTCAGGACTGGAAATAAAAACGGAAAAGGATATGGAAAACGCGGCGGAAAGAATAATGGAATACGGCTGCCGCGCGGTTCTTGTGAAAGGCGGGCACCTGGTTCATGATGCGGTAGATATCCTTTTTGACGGGAAACAATTTTATCGTTATGAAGGAAAGCGGATTAAAACGAAAAACACCCACGGTACGGGCTGCACGCTTTCCGCAGCGCTCGCCGTCAAACTGGCGGAAGGAAAAACACTGCCGGTGGCTACTGCGGAAGCAAAAGCATACCTCACCGGTGCTATCGAAGCGGCAAAAGACGAAACCATCGGACAGGGGAGCGGCCCCGTTCGTCATTTCTGGTTCTGTAAGACACATGGAGGATAATAATGCACACTTTTTTTGCGTACCTCGCAAGAATGAAATATATACAGCGCTGGGGACTTATGCGGAATTCCTTTCCGGAAAATGACGCGGAGCATACCTTGCAGACCGTCATGATTGCCCACGGACTTGCAGTGATCCGTGAAAAAATTTTTCATGAACCCTGCGATGCGGAGCATTGCGCCATGTTGGCCGTTTATCATGATGCGGGAGAAGTCTTTACAGGCGACATGCCCACTCCCGTGAAATATTTCACAGAGGATCTGCATGACAAATATAAAGAGATAGAAGATAAAGCAAGAAGACGCCTTTTGGAAACGCTTCCCGACGAATTGAAAGACACCTACCGCCCCTATATTTTAGACATGGAGAACGATCCTTTATGGCCGCTGGCGAAAGCGGCGGACACGTTGTCGGCATACCTGAAATGCGCCGAAGAAATACAGGCGGGGAACAGCGAATTTGAAGAAGCGTTCCGCACAACGGAAAATAAATTGAAAAATCTGCACCTGAAAGAAGTGGACTGGTTCCTGGAACACTTTGCCGGCAGTTTTGCCCTTACCTTAGACGAGATGAATCGAATATAAAATAAAAAAGTAAAGTGTATTTTGGAAGAGGCACTTTACTTTTTTATTCAGCATATGTTCATTTTGTATTCTTGGAAATATTGAAGTCCTCAGTATCAATAACAGCAAGCAACAAGCGGCGGATTTCGCGAGCAAAATATGCTTTCGGATAGGACAGGAGCTGAGAATATGACGCCGAACACTTTTGGCGGAAATAGAAGAAAGAAACTCTTTTTGCAAAGAACGGTGAGAATTTTTTTGATTTGATATGCCGTGCCTGAAAAGATGCGGCCATTCTTTTTCGCTTTATGGATCCGGGGAAGATTGCTCGTGAAATGTTTTACAGGTGAATCGGTACGCGTTTTTTATATTTCATTCCTCATGTATAATGGAATGGAATAAAAGTCAGGATCAGGAAAACAGCCGCAGTGGATAAGGCCGAGTATAGATAGGGCATGGAGGGAATCATGACAGAAGAAGAGTATCATCGGATCGCACGAAGAGAAAAAATATTTTACGCCGTTCTTATTATCGCGTGGTGTTTTGCTTTTGCGGTCTGGTTCACCATCGGATTTCCCAAAGCGAAGTGGGTGCTGATCGGCGGAGGGACGCTGATATACCTGTATCTGAAAAGCACTTTCACCGGGCTTCCCTGGTCGAGGCGGCTGGTCAAACCGGATCCCATACCGGCAGAAGCGCAGGAAGAAGTGGAAACAGAGGAAGACTATCCTCTTATTTCAGAAACGGAAAGAAAAGGGTATACGATGCTGGCAGAACTTTGTCTGGCGGAAAAAACGCAGAAGAAGCTGGCATCTTTTTTTGAGACGCTGAAAGACTATTCAGGTGCGGGAGAAGATGCGGAGTATGGCAGCACGCTGTTCTATGTGATGGAGTATATGGATGAGGAAGCCCATATTTTTTTCCTGATGGGGCTTGACTGGAAGCAGGATGTGGAAACGCTGGAATGGCGGATTGAAAGTGCGCTTACGGGGAATTTCGGCGTGTCTGCCGACCTGCCGGATTTCAGAACGTATGGAAATAAGTCCATTTCCGCTCCTTCTGTTTTTGCCGACTATGACAATGCCCTGCGCAGGAAAGGATTTCAGCTGGGCTTTATAGACGTGGAATGTGATGAATACGTCATATTTGTCCATCGGACAGCGGACAGGGATAAGGCGGAAGATGCCGTACAGCGGATTGGGTACCGATATAAGGAAGTGGCGGATCTGGCAATATGAAAAACAGAAAATCGGGAGACGCCGGTATGAAATATGATCAGGCACAGGTCAGAATCCATGAAGCATACACGGTGGCAATCAGGGATCTGGGTGTTCATGGAGAAGGGATCGGGAGTGTGGGCGGGTTCACCGTATTTGTTCCCGGGGCGCTTCCCGGAGAAACGGTCACCGCGGAAATCACTCTGCTGAAAAAATCTTATGCCCTGGGGAAACTGCTTTCCATAGAGCAGAAATCCCCTTTCCGCGTGGTGCCGGAGTGTCCCGTTTATGAAAACTGCGGCGGCTGCCAGCTTTCCCATCTCACCTATGAGGGGCAGCTCGATATGAAATACCGCCGTGTAAAAGATGTGATAAAGCGTATCGCCGGCGAATCGGGGGATTTGGTGAAGCCTGTGTTTCCGGCGGCGCATCCTTTCGCGTACAGAAATAAAATGGCCGTGCCGGCAGGCCTTGTAAAGGGGAAAGCGGCGCTCGGCTGCTACCGGCAGGGAAGCCATGACATCATACCGGTTTCCTCCTGTGCTATCCAGAAAGAAGAAAATAACCGCCTGCTTCAATTTGCCCGGCGGTTTATAGAGAAGTACGGGATTTCCGTCTATGATGAAAAGACACGGAAAGGAAGCCTGCGCCATGTAATGGGGCGCGTGGGCGATGACGGAAAAGTGATGGTTGTCCTTGTGACCGCTTCCGAAACCCTTCCGGAAGAAAAACGGTGGATAGAAGAAATACAAAAGGAACTGCCCGAAGTTGTTTCCCTCTGGCACAATATCCAGCCCAAGCCGGGAAATACGATACTGGGTGCGAAAATCCGACACCTCTGGGGCAGAGAAACGCTCACCGCTTCTCTTTGCGGACTGCAATTTGAAGTATCCCCGTACTCCTTCTTTCAGGTGCATAAAGAGCAGGCGGAAATTTTCTATGAGAAAGCATTGGCGTACGCCGATCTGAAAGGCGGAGAAACCGTCATAGACGCCTACTGCGGCACAGGCACCATTTCCCTCTGCCTGGCGAAAAAGGCAAAGCGGGTCATCGGCATAGAAATCGTGAAGCCCGCCATAGAAGACGCCAAAAAGAATGCGAAAAAGAACCATATGGAAAATACGGAATTTTACGCGGCCGACGCGGGAAAACTCATGCCGCAGCTTTACCGGCAAGGGCTGGTTCCCGATGTGATCGTCGTGGATCCCGTCAGAGCAGGCTGCAGCGAAGAAGTGTTGAAGGCGGCAGCAGGTATGAATCCCAAGCGCATCGTTTACGTTTCCTGCAATCCCGCCACCTTTGCCAGAGATGCGAAGATTTTAAAATCGGAAGGCTACGAAATCAAAGAAATCCAGCCGGTGGACATGTTCCCGCAGACCATGCATGTGGAGACAGTGGCATTGCTGATACGAGGAAATGACTGAAACGTGAAAACATGTCGGAAATAGAAAGGTTTCAAGCATTTACCCATTAACTTATGAGGATAGTGGTTTTCATCCGGTTATTTGATGCTTCGTCCAAAATCAATTATAATTGGTCGAAAAAATTATGATGGACGAATGAATATCTTAAGACAGGGAAAATACATGGCATCGGACGAAAAGTGTTTTGAGGAAAAGATTTTTATTGGAGTATGCGCTCCGCTATGCCATGATGTACTCTGATAGCGAATGACTTCTATACAAAACAAGTGAATTTGGATAAAAACTATTGCAAAGATTCGTATTAATAATCTTGTGTTATTTTGGAACATAAGATCAGTAAATTTACGTACTGTTCTTACGGTATTGTCATATATGGTAAAATAGCATTTGTGAAGTGTAATTAAATTTATATTGTTTTATACGAGGAGATTATTATGGGATTGATGGATATCGTTAAGAAGCTTCTGACCGGTGCGACAGATGAGGAAAATGCAAGAAATAAGGCGAGGATGAGAGAGCTTTTCAACGAGTGTGTACCGGAAGGGGATCAGTATACGTTGATATACTGCCATATGGAGGATTTTACGGATGCAGTGGTCGTTAAAGTCACGACGCACAGTAATTTCATCGTAGGATATAAACCGGGAGAAGTGGTCGTAGTGCCTGTGGACGCAGAGTTGAAAGGGCATGAGGAGCCGGTTGCGTTCAATAAAGAGAATGGCGGACAGATTAAGTCCACACTGGTGGGGTACTGCACCGCATCCAAGCCGGATGTTACGTTCCAGTTTGAACCGATTACCTATGAACCGGGAATCAAACGCGGAAGCAAGTATGCCGTATCTGTCACGCAGTCCCATGCGGAGGTATCTGCTTTCAGGAAATTCTTCAAGCAGGGGTTGTAATTTTGGGACGAAGAGAACCTGGCTTGTAGGATAGGGAATTTGTTCATTCCTATTCCATAGGATCATAAAATATGCAATAATAAAAGGTCAGACGTGTTCATTCTTGGATGTGTTCTGATCTTTTTGTATGCTACAAATCGGTGAAATAATTGAGAAAAAGCGGTCTGGAAGGAAATTGTAAAGTATTTCTTCTTATGCTATGTTTGCGCTGCGAAAGACAAGCGTAGAATCATAAGGGAATTGATTGCGGATATAAAAAATCCGACACAATAGCATATGCTGAAAGCCGCATCAAAAATGAATTTAAAAAGCCTGTCAGTCAGGGATTATCTGCAGACCTCCGGTGATAGGGATTCTATACAAGATCTTTTGCTTCGCCCATCCGGACATTTCATTGCAGAAGACACAATAAAGAAAAGTAAAATAATAGAATAACAGACGCTCGTTTCTGCTATAATTAAAGAAATATAAAAGGAACGAGGTCACTATGAAAACAATATGCGCAGCACTCGGCATGGCCGCTTTACTCACTTTTTCCGCTTCAGCGGACACCCTGACACTTTCAAAAGATCAGATTCTTGATTTTGGAGACGCTGTCGATGTTCTTGACGGAAGCCGGACATATTTCGGAAAACAGATAAAAGACTGGGCGGAACATAAAAATTTTGGAAAGACCGCGGAAACCGTGAGCCATGACTTGAAAGAAAAAACGAATGAAAAAACGGCGGAAGCCGCGGCTCGTTTGGCGGAGGAGAAAATCGCGGACCGTTTGGCGGAAAAAGTATGGAAGGATACAAAAGTATACCAGCTTCGTGCCAATACGCCCTCTGCGTTCTACGAAACTTTCGTTATTTCCATTCCGGTAGAGAATAAAGAACTGCAACAGAGGAAAAGCGGTTTCAAATCTCTTATGAATTTCAAGGATGCGGAACGGGAAAAAACGGCAAACGAAGAAACCGCGAAATCTTCAAAAGAAAAAATGGAAAGAACGGCAGACGTGAAGATGGGAAAAACCGTGAAAGCGGAAAAGGATATTTTCCCGAAAATGTGGAAAGAAGCAAAAATAAAAAATAGTTACAAACGATTTCTGGAGAAGAAGGGCATCCGCCTTTACACGAGCGACGTGACCCGCTGGAAAGAAAAAAAGTCTTCCGGCGGGAAAGCGTACCGCCTGGCAAAAGCAAAAATTGGGCTATCCTATGATGGGTACCTTTTCCCCCTTTTTGCGGAAGGCCTCATCGTGGATGACGGCACTGCCACGACGTACACTCTCTTTGTTGGGGATCAGAAATCGGGGAGCTATTTTGCGCCTTGCATTGAAAAAGCGGCGGGGAGGATGAAATAATGAAATTAAAAATAATGCTGGCGGCTTCGATTCTTTGTGCCATGACGACAACGTGTGCGGGAACTGCCGATATGACAGACAATATTGAAAACATGGCAGGCTTTCCGTCGATTTCAAGCATAAATATTCCCAAAGATGATAATATCGTTTCCGCTGTATGGAACGGCATTGTGCAGGAAGACACGAAATCTTTCTTTCAAAAAGTGAAGTTTCCAAAGAATACCGATTTTACTCCTCTTGGAAAGGATGGAAAATTCGGACTGCTTACTGTGACGGAAGAAGGAAACAGCGTGCCCGCTTTCGTTATGAACTGCGAATTTGCTCCTGTGGTCGGTAAAGAAGCCATGAAAGATGCTTTTGACGCATCCCGTCTGTCGGGGAAATCGGTTTCCGAACTGTATGGCTGCAACGTGGCTCTTTTGGGCATGGAAAGCGTATTGAATGGTATGTTTCTGGAAATGGCGAAGCGGATCAATGAAAAGCCTGAGACGGATCCCAAGATTCCGTTCAACATGCTTGGTGTCAGTTTCCTGAATGTGGAGCAGATCCACCGCGCACAAGACAGACCCCGTATTTATACAAGCGGCGTGCGTGCCGTTTTCTTCGTTGACGGATTTGCCGTTCCCGTTTACGGAAAAGGCTATGTGATGAAGTACGGCGATAAGTACCGTCTTTTTTCCGTTCTGACAACGGACTCCGCCAATGAAATGGTAAAAAAAGCGGCCGACCGTATCGCAGCGGCATCAGTGAAGTAGATATCATCCCGTTGCTTTCTTCCGTGACCGGATTTCATCAGCAGGGAATACAAGGGAAATCACAGACGGTAGTGTGTTCAAAAAGGAGAAAGGAAAACGGTAGATGATAAAATGTGTCAGAGGAATTTGCTCATAAGAAAAAGCTATGGATTTATACGTCTGTAGACCCTGTAGCTTTTTCATTTGTCCATTTACAATTATTTTTTACATAGGAAAGTGTATTACTCATGCTGCATCTTAAAAAGAAAATACTATTCTCAATAACGGCGGCAATAATACTTGGCAGCATGCCATTATCAGGGAATGCCTGGGAAGCGGAACCTGAAATAAGTGGTGTTTCTCTGCAGCAAGCACCGGATCAGACGGATGTTTCTGCAGCCGATCGTACAAAGTACGATGGCTATATCTGGCGTCTCGATGCAAAGGATAGGGATCAATTGCCGCGCAGATTTCGTACTGCGAATTCTGCGTTCCGCTCTCATGTGGATGTCAAAAAAACAGGCAAAGGATTTACGATGACCCCCTCGCGCAAGGGGTTGGATCGTCTGAACATATCCGGCAGTGCGGAGTTCTCTGTTGGAGAGTTTGAGAAGCTGGTTTCCGTACTCAAGAAGCAGGCGAACGGGCCAATTTATATTGTGGATCTACGGCAAGAAACGCATGGTATATTTAATGGGAATGCCGTCAGCTGGTTCGGCGCGCGCGATTGGGGCAACATCGGAAAGAACAAAACTGATGTTTTAAAAGATGAGATGAGGCGTTTGTGTGCAGCCAAGGGGAAAAGCCTCATTGTGACGATGCTCGATGAAGGGAAGAAGTCGATTGATCCCAAACTTATGAAGATTAGTTCGGTCATGAGTGAAAGGCAGATGGTGGAACAAAATGGTCTGTATTACTACCGCATTGCAGCAACGGATCATATCTGGCCGTCGCCTGAAAATATTGATGACTTCATCGCCTTCATACGCACGCTGCCGGATCATGCGTGGCTGCATTTCCACTGCCAGGCGGGCAAAGGGCGTACTACGATTTATATGGCTATGTATGATATGATGAAAAATCCTGATATATCACTGGAGGATATTCTCTCGCGCCAATATCTTCTTGGCGGAAATTACATTGCTTATGAAATGGATAAGCCGAAACCGAATCAATGGAAAGCCGCTTATTATCATGAGAAAGCGGCCATGATTGCAAAGTTCTATCAGTATGTGCAGGAAACCCATACCAATCACTTTACCATGCGCTGGAGCCGGTGGCTTAAATCTCATCTGACAATGGAAGATGCATCTCCCACGCAAAGCGATTCAGGATCACGTATTCAAGGATGCCCTGGCTGAAAAAAGAATATTTTTTAGGCGTAATGATATTCTTTGCGGCAGGCGATCCAGAAGGAAACTGTCACGAAAAATGCCAGCAGCTTGGCGATGGAAACGGAAAGCCAGATACCGTCCGTGCCGTTTTCTTCATCGACGGGTTTGCCGTTCCCGTTTACAGAAAAGGCTATGTGATGAAGTACGGCGATAAGTACCGTCTTTTTTCCGTTCTGACAACGGACTCCGCCAATGAAATGGTGAAAAAAGCGGCTGACCGCATCGCGGCGGCTTCGGTAAAGTAGAGATATTATCTTGTATGTCCTAGATGATAGATTCTATGACGAGAAGATAGCGATCTTGCTGGGCTTACTGAAGTTGACGGACGTCAATAAATGGATTCTGAAATAGATCGCTGCGCAGGAAGACAAAATTGGGAAAGAAAAGAAGTCCAAGAAAGAGTTTGAACGGGCAAGTGAACTTAAAAATTTACAGGATAGATTGCTGGACAGGGAGGGGGAAACATTTTGATTTTGAATCTGTTATATAAGCTTATCCTCACTCTTAATGCTACTTTATGGATGGTTGTAATATATGGCATCAAAGAGAAATGGAGTGTATGTTCCGTTCCTTCATGGATGATCGGAGTAGTATTATTAATGCTGCCGATTTTGCTTTCTTTGGGGTCTCTTGCTGTTGCGAGAAAATTGGGCGATGACTCACTGACAAAATGTCAGGAAAGCACGCTTGCTGATAATGAATTTATTTCAATTTATTTAGGATACTTTTTTGTGGCTTTATCGGTACCGGATGATGTAACCATGCTGTTTTTATATGGGATTATTTTTATATTTACTTTTCTTTCACAGACGCAATACTTTAATCCCTTATACTTGTTGTTTGGGTATCATTATTATCATGTGTTGACAGCGCAAGGAACGCGAGTATTTGTGATTGCCAGAGGAAAGGTTATCCGTAATCCCTTATACATGTCATTTATAAGATTTAAGCGTGTTAATGATACTACATATTTGTCAATCGGGGAGGACATCCAATGATGAGTCAGGTTTTTGCGAAGGTTAGAATTAGGGGTAATAGAAATAAATATCGTAAAATACTTTCTACCACAGAGCAAGTTTACCATTCGCCGGACGAACTGATCAACTCATCTTGTGTGTATTCGCCTGGCGCAAATCTTGATGAGGGGGAATGGTTCAAAATTTCCGAGTTTTCTCAAAAGGAATTTTCTATTGAGATTACGCAGACAAATTATGAATCTGTAGACTACGATTCACTCCAAATATCCGAGTACGCTCATGTGGATTATTTATTTATCCAAATAGAGAATGATTTTTTCTTTCAAAAAGTCGGCAAATCAAAGCTTGTAAAAAGAAAAGGAATATTTGGATTTGGAGAGGAGTATAGTTATAAAAATGATATGTCGGTTCTCTTTATAAACGAATATCCGGATGCAGTTTATATATCAGCAGAAGATACACTGTACTTCCAACGATTGGAGTCAATAACGAGGATATTTGACGGGATATCTGAATTATATCGTGAAGCTACGGAATCAGAGGTAACTGCGTTTCTTGAAAATGATTTTATTGCACTTGGCGGTGATTTTACTTCTAACAAAGTCAAGACAGCAAATCGTAAAAGGATTGCTATGGCAATGAATACTCTCTCTAATATGCAGGATAAAGATAAGATCCGGATGTTTACATATATCTGTGGTTACTGTCCAAGCCTTGTAACATCTGAACATAAATTTAAGGTTGAATCGGAAGATGATTTGAAAATGGTTCTATATGGTATAGAGCAAAGATTTTATACTACTTCAGTTGGCGATGAAAAAAGAATTGCGAAATCTGTAGTGCCACTACAGATTTAAAAAAAGTAAGAGAAAGCAAAGGTTGACTGCACTAAGAAGCTGTTTGTAAAACTGTCGAACGATCTTATGACTTATGACCATGTGAATAGTAGTTACCAAGAGCTGCTTAATAAGGTTATGCAGTAATAATGTTTTCTTTCCGATAAAGCAAAAAGCATTTCTCTTTCCATCTCGGAGAAATGCTTTTTGCTTTATTTCTTTAGGCGTAATGATATTCTTTGCAGCAGGCGATCCAGAAGGAAACTGTCACGAAACATGCCAGCAGCTTGGCGATGGAAACAGAAAGCCAGATGCCGTCCGTGCCGAGCCACAGCGGAAGCGCTATAACGGCGATGATTTGAAAAACAACGGACTGGAGGAGAGAGATTACTGAAGAGATGAAACCGTTGTTCAGTGCCGTGAAGAACGCCGAGCCGTACATGCAGAAACCGTTCAGGAGGAAAGAGAAGGAAAAGAATCGGAAACCCCGGACGGTGAGCGTGGCTAAAGTTTCATCGTAGCCGACAAAAATATTTGCCAGCATGGGGGCGGCGAAGTATGCGGAGGTGGTGAGGAAAAGGCCGGCACAGGCAATGACGGTGAGGCTCTTTCGGAAAATGCTCTGCAGTTCATCATCGCGGCGGGCGCCGTAATTGTAGCTTACGATAGGTGCGGTCCCCATGGAGTAGCCGATGAAAATCGCTTCAAAGAAGAATGCCACATACATGATCACGCCGAAGGCGGCGACCCCGTCCGTTCCGGCGATGGAGATCAGCTGATAATTGTAGAGCATGGAAACGAAGGACATGGAAATATTTGTGAGCAGTTCCGAAGAGCCGTTTGTGCAGACCTTCCAAAGCGCAGTACCGTCCCATTCCGGTTTCACCAGCTGGAGAGAAGATGTATTTCTTTTAAGGAAGTAGATCAGAGGGAAAAGACCGCCTGCGTATTCGCAAAGCACTGTGGCGAGGCCGGCGCCTAAGAGGCCCCATTTGAAGATAAGAATGAAAAGGGCATCGAGACCGATATTCATTACACCGGAGAGGATTGTCATGTGAAGACCGAGAGAAGGTTTTCCGGCGGTGACCATGAATGATTGGAACACCCGCTGGAGGACAAACATGGGGAGGGAAAGAAGAAGTGTGCGGCCGTAAAAGACACTGCATGCAAGCACTTCACCGGTTGCACCCATGGCGGAGGCAAGAAAGGGCATGAGGAAGTACCCCAGGGCGGAAAGCAATATGCCCCCGGCGAAAGCGGAAAGGACGATGAGAGAAAAAAGGCGGTTCGCTTTTTCCGTCTGTCCTTCACCCATGGTCTTTGCTACAAGGGCGCTGCCGCCTGAGCCGAACATGAATCCGACACAGGCGAAAACCATGATGGCGGGGAAGATCAGGTTGACCGCGGTGAATGCCGTTTTGCCCACATAGTTGGAAACAAAGTAACCGTCCACCATGGTATAAGTGGAAATAAAAATCATCATCACCACGGAGGGCAGGACGAAACGGAAAAGCCGTTCATAATTGAAACGGGAAGAAATATCTATACTCATAAAATATCCTCAGCGGCAAATTATCTTTTGTTGGTTCATGGAAAGCAGAACGAAATAAGCCGTTGATTCAAAGCGAAAGACACTGCGGTTGTTTCCATAAAAAGAAATGCTTTGCATCGGCAGTCAGTTTTATTTTTTGTGCTTCCTTTTTAATTTCTTTCCTTTCTTCAGCTTGAGCGCATTGTTGTCCAGTGTGAATACGGGAGGTTCATCAGCGGCAAGAGCAAGAGGAATACCTTTCAGTTCCGCCAGCTCTCTTACAAGGGCATCCTTGCTAAGTTTCAGTTTTTCTATTTCCGCCACGCGGAGTTTTTCTTTTTCTCTTGCAATTTCTACGGGATCTCCGCCGATACCCCAGCTGTCCGTGTCCACTTCTTCAATGGTGACGACCGTGGTCTTCGGATTTTTGTTCAATACGCGGGCGAGGAGTTCCGTGGCTCCTTTGATGAGTTCTGCTTTCTGCTCGGCAGTAGTGCCTTCACGTGTGATTTTGATGTTGATGTAGGGCATGGGAACCTCCTGTCTGAAAATGATTCAAATATTTCTTTCATTATACCATGACAGGAGGGTCTTTTATTTGACACACAGGGAGCCTTCCTGTAAAATTTAAAAAGGGATATATAAAGTATCTTCGCCCCCGATGGGGCTTTTTTTATGCATAAAAAAGCTTCATGCAGATGTATTCTGTGAAAAGGAGAGGCAATGAGCAGATTTTATGATGTGGTAGTTATCGGTGCCGGACCGGCGGGTATTTTTACCGCTCTTGAACTGGCGGATACCGGTGCATCTGTACTGATTCTTGAAAAAGGACTGGATATCCGTGAGCGGATAGCTCTGAATCGTGACAAAAATGCTCCGCCGAAAGACCGCAGGGCGAATATCGTTTGCGGCTGGGGCGGCGCGGGCGCGTTTTCTGACGGGAAGCTGACGCTTACTACGGATTACGGCGGCAATCTTGATGATTATATGAATAAAGGAGAGCTTGCCGGTTTAATTTCCTATGTGGATTCGGTGTACTGCAGGTACGGCGGCGCTGAAAGAAAGGTATACGGCGATGAGTTTGCTGAGGAAATACATGAACTGAAACGGAAATCCGCGGCGGCGGATCTGATGTTTATTCCTGCCCGCATCCGCCATCTCGGTACGGATGTGAACAGTGTCATTCTTGCCAATATGCGCGATTCTCTTCCGTCCAATGTGACCGTTATTTCCAAAACCGCGGCGGACAGAATTCTTGCGGACAAAGACGGGACGGTTCTCGGTGTGGAAGCGGGCGGGGAGACGTATCACTGTAAGTACCTTGTGGCGGCACCCGGCCGTGAAGGGGCGGAGTGGTTTATGAAAGAAGCCCGCACGCTCGGTTTGGAGACGCAGTCAAATGCGGTGGATATAGGTGTCCGTGTGGAATCTCCCGCAGAAGTGTATGAACCAATCACAAAGATCTGTTACGAATCGAAACTGGTGTATTTCTCCCGTTCCTTTGATGACCGGGTACGCACGTTCTGTATGAATCCTTACGGTTTCGTGGTGACGGAAAATAATGCAGGGCTCCAGACAGTGAACGGCCATTCTTTCGCCCATAAGAAGAGCGGAAATACGAATTTCGCCATTCTTGTTTCCAAACAATTTACCAGCCCTTTTAATGAACCCATTTCTTATGGGAAATATATCGCATCTCTGGCAAATATGCTCGGTGCGGGACCGATTGTGCAAAGGCTGGGGGATCTTCGCGACGGCCGCCGTTCTACGGTAGAAAGGATACGCCGCGGCCTTGTCCGTCCCACCATGCCGTCTGCGACGCCGGGAGATTTATCTTTAGTCTTGCCATACCGCTTTTTAAAGGATATCATGGAGATGTTCGAAGCGCTGGATCAGGTGGCGCCGGGAGCAAATTCTAGGCACACTCTTCTGTACGGCGTGGAAGTGAAGTTTTATTCTTCCCGCATAGCGCTGACGAACCAGCTGGAAACGAAATTCAGAAACTTCTTCGCTATCGGCGACGGAGCCGGCATCACCAGAGGGCTTGTCCAGGCCTCGGCGGCCGGAGTGGTGGTGGGCAGAGAAATCTGTGCCAGGGAAGGAAAACCGAAAGGGGATATGTAAATGATTCCAAGGTACACAAGGCCGGAAATGGCAAAAATCTGGGATGAAAGAAATGAATGGCAGACCATGCTTGATGTGGAAATCGCCGCATGCGAAGCCAATGCGGAGCTGGGACGTATTCCTAAAGAAGCGGTGGAAGTGATCAAAGCGAAAGCGGATTTTGATGTGGAACGCATTCATGAAATTGATCGTGAAATTAATCACGATATCATCGCGTTCCTTTCTGCCGTCGGAGAATATGTGGGCGATGAAGCGAAGTACATCCATATGGGCATGACTTCTACCGATGTGAAAGACACGGCTCTCAATGTACAGATCAAGCAGGCGTCTGACGTGCTTATTGCCGGTCTGGAAAAATTGGCGGAAGTCCTGAAACGCCGGGCTGTGGAATTTAAATATACACCCACCATCGGCCGTACCCATGGCGTCCATGCCGAGCCGACTACGTTCGGGTTGAAAATCCTCCTGTGGTACAGCGAAACTTTAAGAAATATCGAGCGAATGAAACGGGCCGCTTCTGAAATGGCGGTGGGGAAATTGTCCGGCGCTGTCGGTACTTATGCGGATATTGATCCGTATGTGGAAGAATACGTCTGCAAAAAAATGGGACTGACTCCGGAAATCGTAGCAACCCAGGTCGTACAGCGCGACCATCATGCGGAATACATTACCACCCTCGGCGTCATTGCGGGCACATTGGCACAGATCGCCCTGGAAGTCCGCCATCTGCAGAGAACGGAAGTAAGGGAAGCGGAAGAATATTTCAGTCCCAAACAGAAAGGATCCTCTGCCATGCCCCACAAAAGAAATCCCGTCAAATCGGAACGGATCTGCGGCATGGCAAGACTCGTGCAGGGGTATGCCCTTCCCGCTTTTGAAAATATACCCCTTTGGCACGAACGGGATATTTCCCATTCCTCTGTGGAGCGTGTCATGATTCCGGACGCAACCACCGCATTGGATTATATTCTGGCACAGACGACCGATCTGGTAGATAAACTCCTTGTGTATCCGGAAAAAATGCTGGAAGATTTGAACATGACCGGCGGATTGATTTACAGTCCCCGCGTTCTGCTTGCCCTTGTGTCCAAAGGCGCTTACCGTGATACCGCGTACCGCTGGGTGCAGAGAAACGCCATGAAACGCTGGCTTGAGGGGGAAGATTTCTATGAAAACCTCTGCAAAGACGAAGATGTGAGAAAATATCTGTCTGAGGAAGAAATCAAAGAGTGCTTCGATTACAAACCCATGCTTGTCCATGTAGATAAAATATTTGCAAGATTTGGATTGTAAGAGCGGAAGACGGATGTCAGAAGACAGAGGTCGGATGCCGGAAGTCGGATATCAGAAGACAGCTATGAGCCGATAACTGTAAGCTGATATCTGATAATAAAGAATCACTGTATTATTAAAAGGAAGGAAAATGTGTAATGGCAACAGCTATGGTCATTGGTGCCCAGTGGGGCGATGAGGGAAAAGGAAAGATTGTAGATTACCTGGCGGCGAAAGCGGACGTCGTTGTCCGTTCCCAGGGAGGGAATAACGCGGGACATACGGTTGTGACCGGCGGCAAAGCTTATCCGCTGCGCCTTATGCCGAGCGGCATTATGTATCCGGGTACCATCTGTATCGTCGGTACGGGCGTTGTCGTTGACCCGAAAAGTTTCCTTGAGGAAATGGAAAAGCTGGAGGCCCAGGGAATCAACGCGAAGCATCTCCAGATTTCCACCCGTGCGCAAGTTGTATTTCCCTACCATATCCGTTTGGACGAGGCAGAAGAAATGAGAAAAGGCAGCCGGAAGCTGGGGACGACGAAAAACGGGATCGGGCCGTGTTATGCGGACAAGATCAACCGCATCGGTATCCGTATGTGCGACCTTATGGATAAAGAAGTTTTTGCGGAGAAATTGAAATACAACGTGGAGCAGAAAAACATGCTTCTGGAAAAACTTTACGGGATGGAAGGTTTCGACTACGAGCAGATGCTGATTGATTACCTGGGATATGCGGAAAAGCTTCGCCCCTATGTGAAAGATACGAACTACACTGTCCAGACCTTGGTCAGAGAAGGAAAGAACGTTCTTTTTGAAGGCGCCCAGGCATCCATGCTCGACTGTGACAATGGCACCTATCCTTTCGTCACGTCATCCCATCCGACGGCGGGCGGTGCATGTATAGGCGCAGGCATCGGGCCGCACATGATGCAGAATATCTTCGGCGTGGTGAAAGCGTACAGCACCCGTGTCGGAGAAGGGCCGTTCCCGACAGAACAGGTGAATGAAATTGGCGACCGTATCAGGGATATTGCTCATGAATTCGGTACAGTTACAGGCCGTCCCCGCCGTGTAGGCTGGCTTGACGCCCGTGCCGTCCGTTACGCAGCGGCGCTGAACTCTTTCGATTATCTGGCGATTACCCGGCTGGATATCTTAGACGAGCTGGAAGAAATCAAAGTCTGTGTCGGCTATGAATATGAAGGAAAACCGGTCAAAGAATACCCGGCAGACCTGAAATTCCTCTCCAAAGTTACCCCGGTTTATAAAACCTACAAAGGATGGAAAGAAAAAATCAGCGCTATCCGTGACTATGACCGGCTTCCGGCGCTCTGCAAAGAATACCTGGCGGATATTTCTAAAGAAATCGGCGTCCCCATCGGCATCGTTTCCGTGGGGCCCAGCCGTGAAGAAACCATCGTAGTGAAAGATGTATTTTAAGAATAGAAAAATAAGCATATAAAACAGAAAACGCGTGTCCTGAAACTAAAAAGCAGGAGACGCGTTTTTGTGTTTCTTCAAAGAAAAAAGCTCCGTGAAGGGAGCCGGTTTGGAGCGGATGATGGGAATCGAACCCACGTATTTAGCTTGGGAAGCTAATGTTCTACCATTGAACTACACCCGCATATGAAATTGTACTTTACTATTGTAGATGATTTTATCGAATAAATCAAGATTTGCAGGAAAGAAAACCGGGCAAGGGGGAAGGATGGACTTTTCGGAGCGTTCCTGTGATTTACGTGGACATGTGAAAGATGATTGTTTATAATATCTTTTAACCATTAAAAGGTTATTTGTTTTTCTTTCGTCGGTACAGAGATAGGAGGTCAATGGAGCATAGCAGAACGGAAGGAATGTTTAGTTTGTTGTATTGTGTTTTGATGCAGTGGAGTGTTAGGAGGATTATTTATGGAAGAAGAACAGAAAAAAGTAAGCGGGGCTGCCGTGCTGCCCAAGGTGGGATGGAAAGGAATGCTTGCTTTGGCTTTCGGTATCCTTTTCTTTGCCGGGGTTTTTGCCACGGTACAGGGGGCGGAATGGCTCAAAGCATTTGATTACAGTACGCTCATCGGTAAATTCGGTACGATGAAAGATCCGGCGAAAGCAACTTTTGTCGGTATGGGTGGGGTAAGCGCAAGAGGAGGATTTATTTTCGCGCTGTCACTCATTCCTTCCGTTATGCTGGCCATTGGTGTTGTAGACGTGCTGGATCATTATGGCGCTCTTTCCGCGGCGCAGAAACTGATGACGCCGCTCTTTAAACCGCTGATGGATGTACCCGGCCTCGTCGGACTGGCTTTGATTACCGATCTGCAGAGTACCGATGCCGGCGCGGCTCTCACCAAAGAATTATATGATGACGGCCTTATTGATAAAAGAGAACAGACCATCATTGCAGCGTGGCAGTATTCCGGAGCGGGGACGATCAGTAATTACTTTGCTATTGCAGGTGCGCTTTTCGGATTTATTCTCTGCCCGATCATTGTCCCTGTTATCATCATTATGGTCATGAAATTTGTCGGTGCCATGATTTGCCGCTTTGCTCTTGATACTATTTATAAAGGAGATTTCAAAAATGACAACTGAAACGAGACCGGTACAAATAAAGCCTAATATTTTTGATATCTTCATCGGCGGCGCCAGAAAAGGCTGGAATCTGGCTACACAGAACCTTGTACCGAATATTTTGATGGCCTATGTCATCGCCTATATTTTAAATATTCTCGGTGTTATGGATTTCCTTGGATACTGGCTGGGGCCCATCATGGGCATCTTCGGCCTGCCGGGACAGTCTTTCGTTATTCTTCTGACCACCTGGCTGTCCTGTTCTGCAGGGGTAGGTGTGGCAGCTTCTCTCTATGCGTCGGGCATCATCAATGGGGAACATGTGACGATCCTCATGCCTGCGCTGATCCTGATGGCTTCCCAGATCCAGTACATGGGCCGGCTCCTCGGCCTTGCCGATGTACCGAAAAAATATTGGCCCCTGCTTATGGCGATCAGTATTTTCAATGCATTCATTGGTATGTTTATCATGAAACTGCTTATGCCGTTCTTTAATTGATTGTCTTACGCAAGAGAAAAGGAGGAAATCATGGCAGATGTATTTACCCATTTTAACTATCTTCATACCATTCCTGAAATAGGGATGAAAGAATTTAAAACTTCCGCTTACGTGGCGGATGTGCTGAAACAGCTCGGTTATGAAGTGGAAACACAGGTCGGCGGGGCGACAGGCGTCGTCGCGGTCTGTGACAGCGGTAAACCGGGACCTGTTCTCGGCCTTCGCGCGGACATGGATGCTCTTGGGACGAAAGACGGCGGCGCCGCCCACCTTTGCGGGCATGATGGACACATGGCCATGCTTCTTGCGGCGGCGGAAGAAATCATGAAAGAGAAGCTGGTCAGGAGAGGGAAACTGAAACTTCTTTTCCAGCCGGCGGAGGAAACGAGTGAAGGCGCTCTTTCCATGCTGAAAGGCGGTGCTGTTGACGATATTGAAATCCTCATCGGCATGCATGGTCGTCCCATCCAGGAGTGCCGTGTGGGAGAAGCGGCTCCCGCTTTGTATTACAGCGCTGCGACCCACGTGAAAATCGACATCACAGGCGTGCAGAGCCATGGGGCCCGCCCCTATCTCGGCACCAGCGCGCTTGACGCGGCATGCCTTGTTGTACAGTCAGCCAACGCTCTCCGCTTTAATTCCAATGTGGTGTACAATATGAAAGCGACACAGATCCATGCGGACGCAGGTGTGGCAAATGCGGTTCCCGGTACGGCGACGATTACGTTCGATCTCCGCAGCCGGGATAATGATGTGATGGAACTGATGATTCAAAAACTGCGGGGCGCAGCGGAAAATGCGGCCGCTTCCATTGGCGCGAAAGCAGGTTTCACCATTCTGCATCAGACACCGGCGTCCATTATCACACCTGAAATCACGGAAATCATCGGGGAAGTGATTACATCCGAACTTGGTGAGAAAGCCTGCATCCCTCCGATCGTCACCGCGGGAGGGGAAGACTTCTTCTGGTATCCGAAAATGAAACCGGAATTGAAAACAGGATTCATCGCATTGGGCGAAGATGCGGAACCGGGACTTCATGATCCTGCCATGCACTTCAACCACGATGCGCTTCCCTATGGCGTGAAAATTCATAAAGGCCTCGTGAAGAAATTCCTTGGCTGACGGATTTCCCATATAAAAGACCCGTGCTGTATATATCTGCAGATATGGCGCGGGCCTTTTATATTGCTGCCGGAAGCCGCCGGATTGCATTCATTTCAAAGATGAGGTATATGCTGCAGGGGAGGAAAAGCTGCTTATTCTTTTTCTACTTCACCAATAACTGTTAGAGAAGGTATGCATACAGAAAATGTACAGGCTGATTTCGTAAAAGGAACTTCATTTGAGCTGTCGACATAGGAAAATGGTTAATTTTGATATACAATAAAGAAAAGCATTCTCCATTTATTCTTATTTTATATTACTTGAGGAGGTGTCTTTTATGAACAAATGGGTAAGTGTTGCTTTATGTATCTGCGGTCTTGGCTTAGGCGGCATGATGTTGACCAATAATTCTGATGGCGGACGGGCACTTATCGAAAATGCGCCTTATATCACGGATGGGAAGATTAATCCTGCTTATGAGGGTAAGGTAGTCATCGTTGCGGGAAAGCTGAAGACGGAAAAGCCGGCAGTAGATGAAGAACTGGGTATTTCCTTTGATTCTCCCATAATCAGGAGGAATGTGCATGTGATGGTGGAGAAGGGGAGCGGAAGTAATATAAAGAGAAATTGGGAAAGCACATCTGCTTCCAATATCCCACAAAAGTATAAGCGTGATCCGCCGCCTGTCATTACTTTTTACGGCGTGGTAAAAGCAGGCGATTTTGTTCTGGATAAAACACTCTTGGAAAAATTTGCTGCCGGTGTGAATGTGAAGGAGCTTCCCCAGCAAGCTTCCTATAAAAAGACACCTCTTTATCATGAAACAGAATCGGGGATCCACTATCTCACAAACCGGGAACCAAATCTTATTTTTTCCCATCTGGACGGTGATTACCGAATCTCCTATACGAAATCTTCTCTGGAGGAAAATCAGGAGAAAACTCTAGTGGGGATTCAAAAAGGAAATAGGCTCCGGGGAAAAGGAATGGTGGACGGTATCGAATTTTTCGGACAGGAGTCGAACGGCATTCTGACCAGGGAGGATATTTTAAAGAATAATGATAATTTTGATTTCGTTCTTTCCGTTTTAGGCTATGCGCTTTCCTTGGCGTTCATCGCAGGCGGTATGTGGTATATATTATCTTAAAAAGGAACTTTAGTGGGAAAGCTGTTCGGTATTTCATTTCGGCGGAACTATAATTTTTCAAAGAAGGGAAATACGGGTGCATCGGCTGTGGTTCAGTGATTGTGAGGCCGGCTCTCTGTGTCAGAAGTTATGGGGGGAATATGAAACATATCATCATCAGTGCGGATGGTGATAGCATGGTGTACCTTGTGCCGGATGAGGTGGCAGATCAACTGGATAAATACTGCCTCAGCTTTTGTGATACATGGCTGCATACAAACCCTGATGCGGAGCCTTATCGCATGGGCAGTGTTGTTTCCTATGATGAGAAGGATTTTATCAAGTACCTGAATACATGGGTCTTTCCGGAGCAGCCATCCGTTTTTATTGAAAATATCGGACAGGTAGAATCCGATGCGGATATTCCGGAAAAGTATAGGGAATGCCCTGTGTTTCATTTTTAACAGAGTGATAGATTCGTTTTGGAAAGGACAGGTGCGGCTATGCTGCTTATGGGTGTGAAAGAGGAAAATGGATGGCTTTGTTCTCAATGGAATCTGACTTATGGGACAGGTTGGACAGAAATCACTAAAGCGGTGAAAACGGCGTATCCCTATTATGAGAATGTGGAAGTCCTGGTAGACAACAGAAAAGTTGATCTGCAGTCGGCGGAAGATGTGCTGTGTCTGGAAGAGGGCGGGGATATGGTTATCCGGGGGACTTCCACAGTCATCAAAGTGCCGATGATGGTCAAGTTTTATAACCAGCTGCAGAGAGTGGACGTGTGGGTGGCGTGTGCCACAGATGAGTTTAAGGAAGCGGATTATAAATCTTTCAACTTGTCTATGGGGCAGTATATGGACAGTATGGAACTTACCATGTATTGCTGATTGGCGGGGCGCCGCAATGATGGGAAGGCAGATTTCCTTCCGTCTGTCTGAAAGGAGAATGTATGGACAGCGGCATGTATACGGAAAGGGAAGTGCAATGCCTGAAAGAAGGTATGGGTGCAGTCCGGTCGGTGTTGTCGGGGACGGATACGGAAGCGAAACGGCGCCTGCTTTTTTATCTTGACTGGTATATGGATCCCTATTACAAGCAGGATATTTCAGGCATAAAAAAAGATTTAAAGGAAATGCTGGAAAAAGTTGCTGTGTCTCCTAATGAAGAGGATGTCATTGATGAAGCCCTGCATCTCCTGGAAGGATATACGGATCCGCCATATCCGATACTGGCGGCGTACTGGGGGAACTTAAGTGAAAAACATAAACCGAAAGCGCTTTATCTGCTGCAGGGGGCAGGATAGAGAGCTTTCGGCAAAACAGGAAAAACAGCAGAAATCAAACATGGAAAGCATGAAGCGGCATTTCTGCTGTATGGCATAATGTAGAAAGATGAATCCGATATCCGTGCATTCGCAGATGTTGAAGAAATCCTTGCCTATGAATTAGAGATGCACAGGCCGATACGGATAGAAAGGGGCTGTTGATACGGGGCGGCGCTTTCATAAAAATGGGGAGGACGGCATGGATAAGGAAGAATTTTGTGACGCCTATATAACATGGTTTCCTGAAAATGAGGAAAGATACAGGGAGCATAAAAGAGAATTTCCCCATATTTTGCTCCATGTATTTTCTGTATTTGCCATAAATATTCCTATGGCAGAGGCCTATGCGGGAAAAGACCATGCGGAGTTTGAAAAATTTTGCTCTTTTATTGAGTATGTGTGGAGAAAAGCGGATGATGAAGTGCTGAATGTACTTGATACCACGGTGCTGGAAGGGATATCTGAAAATCTGCCGATGTGGACTGCTTTCGGGAATTGCATTCATGAAGATTTCCGGACTTACATCAATACCGTCCTGATCAGGCAGAATGTCATGATGTCTGATGTGCCGCCGCTTTGTTAATCGGCTCGATAAGGATGGAATATACTGCGGGAAGACAGTAAGGAATCCTGCTTATGTACACATCTGCGGGTTTCTTTCCGCTGCATTCTTCTAATGATTTGCAAAATAGGATAAAATAAAGAATAATAGATCAAATCCCGATCAGGGGGAGATGTATTATTTAAATATTTAAACAGGTAAGACAGAAAGGAATATATATGGATCAGAAATTTGATACGATTGTCATCGGTTTCGGCAAGGCGGGAAAGACGCTGGCGGCGAAACTGGCAAAGCAGGGCGAAAAAGTGGCGCTGATTGAAAAGGATGCCCGTATGTACGGCGGTACATGCATCAATGTGGGCTGCATTCCCTCCAAGCGTCTGGTGATGGAAGCGGAGCGGGCGCCTGCCCATGATTTTGAAGTGCAGAGTGAGTATTATCATGTGGCGGTGCAGGAGAAAAAGAAACTGACAACAGCACTCCGTATGGCCAATTATAATAAGCTTATTGATGCCGGTGTGCAGGTCATCAACGGCACGGCTTCTTTCCTTGACGGAAAAACGATCGGGGTAAAAGGCGCGCACGGTACGATGCAGACGCTTTCCGCATCCAAATTGATTATCAATACCGGCGGGCGTCCGATAATTCCTGCTGTACCCGGTGTGGAAAATAACCGTTTGGTGTTCACGTCTGAAACCATGATGGAGAATGAAACACTGCCCCGCCGGTTGACGATTATCGGCGGCGGATATATAGGACTGGAATTTGCTTCCATGTATGCCCGTTTCGGAAGCAAAGTGACGATCCTCCAGAACGGTTCTGTATTTCTGCCGAAAGAAGACCGGGATATGGCGGAAGCGGTTGAAAATGTATTGAAATCTTATGGCGTGTCCGTCATTACGGGAGCCGGTCTGAAGGAAATCAAAGAAGGGACGGCGGTTTATACAAAGAACGGAGAGGAAGATACGCTGGACGGCGATGCCATTCTTCTCGCCACGGGACGCGGGCCGAATACGGAAGGTCTTCATGCACAGCGGGCCGGTGTGGAATTGACAAAGCGGGGCGCCGTCGTTACCGATAAGCATCTGCGGACAACCGCGGAAAATATCTGGGCGGCCGGCGATGTGTGCGGCAATCTGCAGTTCACCTATATTTCTCTGGATGACAGCCGCATTATTCTTTCCGATATGCAGGGTGATGGAAGCCGTACGACAGAGAACCGCGGTGCTTTCGCTTACTCTGTCTTCATGGAGCCGTCTTTTTCCCGTGCAGGCCTGTCGGAGAAAGAAGCGGCGGATAAAGGGCTGAATTACCGTGTGGTGCGGATGAATACCGATATGATTCCGAAAGCGAAAGTTCTCCGCAAGACGACGGGGATGCTGAAGGCGGTCATTGATAAAGACAGTGGGAAGATTCTCGGCGCGGCACTTTTCTGTCCCGAATCTTACGAAATCATCAATATGGTGAAGTTAACGATGGATTATGATTTGGATTACACGGTGCTCCGTGATTTTATCTACACGCATCCCACCATGTCCGAAGGGCTGAATGATTTGTTTGCCTTATAAAAACGGATAACGGCTGGCGGAAACCGGAAAACGAGAAGGCGGATAAATCTATCCGGAGTTCGGAAAAAGCCTGACAATAAGGACAGCATATCTTATTTATGAGATGTGCTGTTTTTTCTTTTTACCCAATGGAGTATGTGATAAGAAAACAAACAGAAACCAGAGAACAGAAATCAGAAAACAGAAAACAGGAAACAGAAATCAGAAATCAGAACACAGAGAACAGATAACAGAAACCAGAGAACAGAAATCAGAAAACGGGAAACAGAAAACGGAAATCAGAAATCAGATATCGAGGCTGTGGGCTGTCATCTGCCTGAGAGTGAGTGATCCACGGCTGCCCGCAGTTTTTTTATTTCCCCAGACGGAAGTGTTCTGGAATATGCTTGGGAATGATCCTTTATGTGTTTTCTGCCCATGCATTGAAAGATAAAATGAAAGCTGATAGTATATGTGTACTGTTTATGTCGGAAGAGGGGAATAGGATTGGAGCAGAAACGGGAAAGCGGGGCATGGAAGGCTTTTCAGGAAGCGTTTCCTTACACGGTTCCTATTTTCGCAGGATTTTGGTTTGTAGCGTTTTCTTATGGGATTTATATGCATTCCATGGGGTTCGGCTTTCTTTATCCTGCCCTTATGGCGGCATTCATTTTCGGCGGTTCGCTGGAGTTCGTCGTAGTGACAATGCTTATGAGTCCGTTTGCCCCGCTGGATGCCTTTGTTATGGCGCTGATGGTGCAGTCCCGCCATTTATTTTACGGTATTTCCATGCTCAAGAAATATGAAAACATGGGGTGGAAGAAACCGTTTCTCATGTTTTGGATGTGCGATGAAACATTTGCTTTGAATTACACGGCCACAGTGCCGCGTGATGTGGATCGGGGCTGGTTCATGCTCTGGGTATCCTTCCTGAATTATTTCTATTGGGTCAGCGGCGCTACGGTAGGCGGACTTTTGGGATCGCTGGCAGCATTTGATACGAAGGGGCTCAGTTTTGTGATGACTGCGCTTTTTGTTGTTATTTTTCTGGAACAGTTTTTACGGGAGAAAAAACATTATACCGCAATGATCGGCGGCGTGTCGGCAGTGGGGTGTCTGGCTGTTTTCGGCGCGGAGTCGTTTATACTTCCGGCCATGGGTCTGATCCTGGCGGCGATTACGCTTTTGCGGAAGCCGATTGAGAAAGCAGGGGGATTTTTATGACGGAAATGCCTTTATATGAACAGGTTCTCACGATTGCTGTCTGTGTCCTGGCAACGATGGCAACACGGATGATTCCTTTTTTTCTTTTCCGGCCCGGGAAAAATCTGCCCGCTTATATCCAATACCTTGGGAAGGCGCTGCCCTCGGCGGTATTTGCCCTTCTTGTGGTATATTCGCTGAAGGACATTCATTTCTTTTCGGGAAATCATGGTGTGCCGGAGGTGCTGTCTCTTGCGGTGACGGTCGCGATTCATGTATGGAAGAGAAATATGCTTCTTTCCATGGCGGCAGGTACGGCATGCTGCATGGCGCTGACAAGGGTTTTATAGAAAGCGGTAAATATGGAAAACCGGGGAAATATTTCCTTGGCTTTTTGAATCTCTTCCTTTGGAACTTATTCATTTGTACGCCTGCGATGATTTGCTTTATAATCATGGGGAGGCAGCCATAAATGCTTTGAGGGTTTAAAATACTCCAAGAAGCATGAAAACAGTAATGAACAAGGAGATAAAAGCAATGTCCGGTTCAACGGATAAGATATTACAGGCGCTTGAGGCGGAACAAATCCGCCGCCTGAACCTTACAAAAGAAGATTTACAAAAATCATACCGTAAATTGGCGGAACAGAATTTTCCTGACGATCAAAGAATCCGATTTATTGCTGATTTAGGAGCCTGCAAAGATGCGGCATATCATTATCGGCTTATTTGTAAAGACTGGGAAGAAGATAAAAAGCTGCATTTAGAAAGCAGCTTTGATCAACACGGAAGAGAAGGCCTTGCGTTTTTATTTGAACAGCTGGATACAGTCAGGGATGAAAAGTTAAAGATATTGACCGCGTTTCTCATAGCGGGAACTCTTTCCAAGTTGAAGCATAGAGATTTTTATGTATCATTCTGCAATCGGCTTATTCCTGTTCTTGTTTCACTTATTGATACAAATGAAAATATTCTTCGCCGTAAAATTATCATCGCTTTCGGGTGGATAGGCTCATCAAAAGAAATTGATATCTTAACAAGACAAATATTCAGGGATAAAGATGCCCTTTGCCGGGCATGGTCTGCAGCAAGTCTTATGCAGATGTCATTTCATAGAGTGGAACGGGAAATGCTGCGGGCGAAAACAAAAGAAGTATTTGTTCAAGCCATTACAGAAGAAAAAGACTTGTATGCCTGCGGGATTATGATAGAAGCAGCGCAAATATTGTTCAGCAAAAAATGGATATCTTCAACTGCTGTAGAAAATATGGAGCCTGAAAAGATAGAGAAAGCAAGACAGTCTGCCATCAGGTTTTTGAGCAAGTGTTAGATAAAAAATATAGAAATGCAGGAAACAGTCAATCAAAAATAATGGTTTACTGTTTTTTGCTGTTTAAAAGTGGAAAGGGTGTCAAATGGAAAATACCAATAAATCAAAACGGTACCTGATAAACGCTTCGTACGGCGCATGTGCGGAAGCGGAACAGTTTTTCCTGACGGCGGGGACAGCATACTGCATGGCGCTGACGTGTTTATTGTAGAAACCGGCAGCAAGGGCGGGAAGGATGTTTTATCCGATACGGATCTCTATGCGGCTGCAGTGCGGGGAACCGGAGGATTGATAAGGATAATGAGGTAAAGTATAATAAACGGGAATGCTTTACGGGTGTGGAGTATTATCTTTACATGTAAGGAGGAACGCAGGGTTGTCTTTTTTTTCGAAATTATTGAAAATAATAAGCCATAAGAAATATCAAAAAAATCCGTTAGGAAAGAAACTTTCTCCTTTGCAGCAGTCTGTTTTGAATATAGGTGCTGTGAATGCGGAGCAGACCATGTTTTACTGTGATTCATTGGAAACCGGCTCTGAGAAAGAGGAAATTAGAAATAATTTAGCGGCTTACTATGATATTATTAATGAAGAAAGCGCTTTACATACGATGGAATGGCTGCTGGAACGAGGACACCGCGTATACTTTGATGCGATTAAGTTGTTTTCTGCCGGCATATCGCCGTCTATTACCGATGAAATCCTGACACCGGATGAACAACTTGACACACCCCGTTATATGAAAAATATGAAGGAGATGATAGAATCCCTGATAGAAAAAGGATATATCAGATCCCAGGCAGATTTACAAAATCAATCTGTTCTTGCGTGGGACATGGGGCGGCTGGTGCTGATCGCGCGCTGCTGCTTTGAATGCGGATATATTACGGAAGAAAAAGCATGGTATTATATGGAAGAAGCACATAAGAAGTGCTGCACAGTGTATGGCGACTGGAAAGAATTTGCTTCGGGATATGTGATCGGCAGGTGCATGTGGGGCGGTATGAAGCAGATGCCCGGCGGAGTCATGGGTATTGCAGAAGGACTGCTCCGCGATCCGGAGAGTCCCTGGCAAAAAGCACGGTTGCATGTATTTGAAATGTAAAGGAGAGTATTTATGGGTATGGAAATAGCATTGATACCGGCAGCTATGTTTATCATGGGTATTGGCATGATGATTTACATGAAGAAAAAAAGAGGCAGCCTGGCGCCGGGATACGCACAGCAGGAAATGAAGCGGTTCGTGAAAGAAATGGTACCGCAGTTATCTGAGGAAGAATTTCATGTGATTGACTGCCCCTGGAATGCGGAGCATCATTTTGTTATCGCTTATACGGACGAAAGTATTTTCTTTATCCCCGCCCTTCCCAATCCTATGACGATGAAAATTATGAAGTACAGCGGGGAACGTGGAGCCGGACTGGGCAGTCTGGTCAGCCATACTATTCTTGGCAGTGATTCGGCGGACGGTGTGGAAATGGTGCCGGCCAGTGCCGTTTCCGGTGTGGAGATTGATGAAGGTGCAAGAAAGGTTCGTATTGCTGTCGGAGACGAAGTGAAAAAGTATCAGTTCAAGGAGAAGGACTGCTTTGGAGGCGACCATGAGGAAGCGCTCCGTGATTTCTTCCGCTTTCTGCGCGGCATAAGAGGGTAATCCTGATATAAAAAGGAGTGCCTGTAAAAGGATCGGATTTCATGACAGAGGAGTCCGATCTTTTTTGTATGCTCCTTTCAGCTTGCCGGGGTATGACTGCATGTTTTAGATTGCGGACGGAAGCGGCTGCCGGCAAGAAGAAAATATTTCCCTGATGGCGTTTTCCTATTGTTCAGAGGACCTGAAATATGTTATCATACGCAATAAGCTATTAAGGACAGGTCTCTTTTCGAGAGGGAAGAGAAGTTCTTTTTCGGACTCGTCCGTCGGGGACGGTTCCTGTGGAAGGAATGGAGGGAGCATTATGGCAATTAAGAAGAGAATGGTAGGAATTGTCGGTGTAGGACATGTAGGTGCCCATGTAGCGTTTAATCTGGGGATGATGGGGATTGCCGATGAAGTGCTTCTTTGCGATCTGAAAGAAAGCAAGGTGACAAGCGAGGTACAGGATCTGAATGATGCGGTCATGTACATGCCGAATCATGTCATTTACAAGGCGTCCGATTATGCGGGGCTGAAAGACTGCGATGTCATCGTGAACGCTGTGGGAGATATCACGCTTTGCGCTTCCGGCAGTCGCGACGGCGAATTGGAAAACAGTGTGAAACAGGTGGCTGATTATGTCCCGAAAGTCATGGCCGCCGGATTCCACGGACTTTTTGTAAGTATCACGAATCCCTGTGATGTAGTGGCGAACTTGATTGCCCGCAAGAGCGGACTGCCGAAAGGTCATGTCATGGGTACGGGGACGCTTCTTGATTCTTCCCGTCTGATTCATGCGATATCGGAACAAACGGGCCTTGATTCTCGCGGCTTTACGGCGTTCATGCTCGGCGAACACGGAAATTCCCAGATTGTTCCCTGGTCGCAGATAACTTTTTACGGCAAGCCTCTGTCAGAAATGGAAAGTGATCCGAAGTTCCGGTTTGATAAAGAAGAAATACAGGAACGGACTATTAAAGGCGGATGGGTGACTTATTCCGGCAAGCAGTGTACGGAGTACGGCATTGCTTCGGCGGGAGCAACTTTGGTCCGTACGATTCTTCATGATGAAAAGCGCATTCTTCCCTGTTCGGCTCCACTGGACGGCGAATACGGCGAGTCCGGCATTTTCTGCGGCGTGCCGGCTGTTATCGGTGCGAATGGCGTAGAAAAGGTGATAGAATACAATTTGACGGAAGAGGAGATGACCCGCTTCAAGGCGTGCTGCGCGACGATCCGCGCGAATATCGCCAAGGGCGACGCGATTCTCGGCGAATAAGGAAATGAAAGGCTGTGATGGAAATGTCACGGCCTTTTTTGCCGGCGCAGGCGTTTTATTTCTGTAATCGATGGTTTTCTATTGAAATGTACATCGGCGCTGAGTACAATAAAAAATATATATGCGCTTTTCATCTGAAAGAATGCAATCGATACATAGGGGGGAGTTGCTTATGAGAAAAATCCGGAAGGTCCTGGTGGCCAACAGAGGCGAGATCGCCATCCGTGTATTCCGTGCCTGCAGTGAGCTGGGTATCAGGACGGTGGCTGTTTATTCCAAAGAAGATGTACTGTCCCTTCATCGGAACCGTGCTGACGAAGCGTACCTGGTGGGGGAAGGGGACAAACCGATTGATGCTTACCTGGATATAGAGGATATCATCCGTATCTGTAAGGAGCATCATGTGGACGCAGTTCATCCCGGTTACGGATTCCTTGCGGAAAATGCGGAGCTGGCGAAACGCTGTCAGGAAGAAGGACTTATTTTCATCGGGCCGCGTGTGGAACATCTGATCATGTTCGGTGACAAGGTAAATGCCCGTATCCAGGCGGAAAAGGCGCAGATTCCCATGATTCCCGGCACAAACGGTGCTGTGGAAAGCTTTGATGAGGTCAGAGCTTTTGCCGAGAAATACGGTTTCCCTGTCATGATTAAAGCGGTCAATGGCGGCGGCGGACGGGGTATGCGGAATGTGGACCGCATGGAAGATCTGGAGGAGGCGTATCACCGCGCGAAGTCGGAAGCGAAAATGGCTTTCGGCAGCGATGAGGTGTATGTGGAAAAATGTATCATGAATCCGAAGCACATCGAGGTGCAGATTTTCGGTGATGAAGCGGGACATGTTATTCATCTGTTTGAACGTGACTGCTCTATCCAGCGCCGCCATCAGAAAGTGATTGAAATGGCGCCTGCCTGGTCGCTTCCGAGGAAGCTGCGTGATGATATCTGTAATGCCGCCGTCAAGCTGATGAAGAATGTCAATTACCTCAATGCAGGGACGGTAGAGTTCCTTGTGGATCAGGATGAAGAACATTTCTATTTCATTGAAGTGAATCCCCGTGTGCAGGTGGAACATACGGTCACGGAAATGATTACCGATGTGGATATCGTGAAGACACAGATTCTTATTGCTGAAGGCTATTCGGTGGATAGTCCGGAAGTGGCAATCGGTCTGCAGCCGACGATCTGGTTCAAGGGGGTGGCGATCCAGTGCCGCATCACGACGGAAGATCCGCAAAACGGCTTCATGCCTGATACAGGCAAGATCATTGCCTACCGTTCCGGCGGCGGGCCCGGTATCCGCCTGGATGCGGGTACGGCGTATACGGGAGCGGTGATTACTCCTTACTATGATTCACTCCTGGTCAAAGTAACGGCCCACTCGCTCCATGCGAAGGATACGATATACAAAATGCTCCGCTGCCTTGATGAATTTCGTATCAGCGGTGTGAAGACAAATATATATTTCCTTCAAAATATGCTCCGCACGAAGGATTTTCAGGAAGGTCTCTGTGATGTCAATTACATCGACCGCCATCCGCAGCTTCTGGATGAACCTGAAGCAATCAGCGACCGCGGTACGAAGCTGCTCCACTATATCGGAGATATCACCGTCAACGGCTATGCCGGGGCGGGTGCGAAAGAAAAACCCGATTTCGCTCCGGTAGCGCCTCTTTCGGCAGAGGGGGAAACAGTACCCCGCGGTACAAGGCAGATGCTGGAAGAATGGGGACCTGAAAAATTTTCCAAATGGGTCATGGATCAGAAAGAACTGATGATCATGGATACGACATATCGTGATGCCCACCAGTCACTTTTGGCGACCCGTGTGAGGACACACGATATCATGAACGCGATCCGTTACACCGCATGTCATGTGCCGCAGCTCTTCTCTTTTGAAAACTGGGGCGGCGCGACATTTGATGTGGCTTATCGTTTCCTTGACGAAAGTCCCTGGGAACGGCTCCGCCAGATGCGTAAAGCAGCGCCGAATATCCTTTTCCAGATGCTTACCCGCGGCGCGAATACGGTAGGGTATACGAATTATCCTGAAAATGTGGTCCGCCATTTCATTGATGAGGCGGCAGATAATGGGATTGACGTGTTCCGCATCTTTGACTGCCTGAACCAGCTGAGCCACATGACGATTTCCATTGATGAAGTCCGCAAGAAGGGCAAGCTGGCAGAAGCGTGCTTCTGTTACACCGGGGATATCATGGATCCGAAGCGGCAGAAATATTCTTTGAAATATTATACGGATCTGGCGAAGGAAATGCAGAATGCCGGTGCCAACCTGATCGCTGTCAAGGATATGGCGGGACTTTTGAAACCGGAAGCGGCATACGCTCTTGTGGCGGCGTTAAAAGATGCTGTGGATCTTCCGATACACCTCCACAGCCATGAAGGCGGCGGACTGACGCTGTACAGCTATGCAAAGGCGGCGGAAGCCGGCGTGGATATTGTCGATGTGGCGACAGGCGCGCTTTCAAACGGTACGAGCCAGCCGTCCATGACGGCGCTGTACTATGCGCTCCAGAACAATCCCCGCCAGCCGAAACTGGATATCGAAGCCTTGGAAACGATTGACCGCTACTGGCAGGGCATCCGTCCTTACTACGCGGGGGTGGACAGCCGGATGGCAAGTCCGAATACCACGCTTTTCCAGCATGAAATGCCGGGAGGGCAGTTCTCTAATCTCCGCCAGCAGGCGACTGCGGTGGGATTGGGAGACCGCTGGCCGGAAGTTTGCCGCATGTATGCCAGAGTGAATATGATGTTCGGCGATATTATCAAAGTAACGCCGTCGTCCAAAGTGGTCGGTGATATGACACTCTTCATGGTGCAGAACCATCTGACGGAAGAAGATATTTATGAGAAGGGGGCGGCCCTTGATTTCCCGCAGTCCGTGGTTGATTTCTTTGATGGGAAACTGGGTGTTCCTTACGGCGGATTCCCTGAAAAGCTGCAGAAGATTATTTTGCGCGGGGAAGAACCCCATCTGGAATCTCATCCGCAGGATGTGGACTTCGCCGCGGTGAAAGCAGAAATGAAGGGCAGGCATATGTCCACGCGGGAAGAAGATATTTCCTCTTACTGTATTTATCCGAAAGTTTTCAGTGATTATATGGACCGCTATCATCAGTATGGCGACCTGTCCGTCCTGGATACGCCGACGTTCTTCTTTGGCATGAAACCGGGCGAGGAAATCCGAGTGAATATAGAAGAAGGAAAGATGCTCCTTATCCGTCTTGACGGGATCACGAAACCTGACGGAGAAGGAAACCGTCGTATCCAGTTTGAGCTGAACGGCATGCCCCGTGAGATTAAAATTCATGACAGGCATGTGGCGGAATCCGCAGTGGCCGCAAGGAAAGCGGATAAGGATATTCCCGGCGAGGTAGGGGCGACCCTGTCCGGTTCCGTCGTGAAAGTGCTTGCGGAAAAAGGCGGGCATGTGAAGAAGGGCGAGCCGGTGATTGTCACAGAAGCTATGAAGATGGAAACGACGATCACTTCTCCTGTGGACGGCATTGTGAGTGAGATTCATGTGAAGGCAGGGAGCCGTATCGAATCAGGCGATCTTCTCATGGTGATTGAATAAGAGGTAAAGCGGAGATAGAAATACAAAAGGGTTCTTTCCTGACGGAGAGAACTCTTTTTGCGTGGGGATTCAGAAAAAGATGGGAAAAGGAGGGGAAGTTTCCTGAAAGCGGTGATATAATACGAATGGAGTATTTCAGGAAGAATCCTGAAAAGAAAGTTTAACAGGCGGATGCCTGGGAGAGGAGCGGATGATGAAATTTTATCGCTGTAAAAAGTGCGGCAAAGCAGTTGCTGTTCTTGGAGAGAGCGGGGAAGACATGTTCTGCAGGAATGCGGAGATTGAAGAATTGATTCCCAATACTACAGATGCTGCCGGTGAGAAGCATGTTCCCGTTATCACGAAAGACGGATCGAAAGTGCATGTGGCAGTCGGCTCTGTAGAGCATCCCATGCTGGAAAGCCACTATATCACCTGGATTGTTCTGGAAACGAAGAACGGAAGCCAGCAGGTGGATTTGAAACCGGGCATGAAACCGGTGGCTGATTTCGTTCTTGCCGAAGGGGATGAAGTTGTAGCAGCGTATGAGTATTGCAATTTGCACGGACTGTGGAGAGGAGAATAAGGATGAAGAAGTATGTATGCAAAGTTTGCGGATGGATTTATGATGAGGCTTTAGGTGACCCGGATAATGGAATTGCCCCGGGAACCAAGTGGGAAGATCTGCCTGACGATTTCAAGTGCCCGCTCTGCGGTGTCGGGAAAGACGACTTTGAGATCATGGAAGACTGATCGGTGACGGACAAACTGCAGGAATGAAAACTCCTTCTCTGGCAGAGGGAGTTTTTTTATGGATCATTTTTTTAAGCCTTCATAGAGGAACGGGTTTTGTTGCAATAGAGAGAATTAAATGATAGAATAAATCGGTAGCATATTTTACAGAGAAAAGCAAGAGGAAAATATTGAAATAAAATATTTTAATAGCAAATAAGTTTTTATCTATAACTAAAACATTTTTATAGAAAGATATAGAGAAAATATTTTAGGTGAAAATGAATTTATATTGCGGAATGTTTTTCGCTCGTGTAAAATTATGTTTTACAGTCTCTATTTATATATAGTGAGAAGGCTCGCGGAGAAAAGAGGAGCCCGGCTCAAATCGGGAACACTGATGAAGTACAGGATATTTTGTGGCTTAATCGGTGTTTCCTTGGCCTTGTCCTCTTTTCATCCCTGTTCCCATGTGTTGGAAATTCAGATTTTATATGGAAGGAAAGGGTGAGGCGTGGAATGCCTAACAGCAAAATGTTCAGACCCGTCCAGGTAGGTACTAAGAAAAGATATACCTACGCCAGATCTCAGGAAGTTCTGGGGATGCCCCATCTGCTCGATTTGCAGACCAAATCTTACGAATGGTTCTGTAAAGAAGGGCTGAGGGATGTATTTGCGGATATTTCTCCTATCGAGGATAGTGCTCATAAATGGGCGCTGCATTTCGGCGAATACTATTTCAAGAAAGAAAAGTACAGCATCGATGAATGCAAGACGAGAGATGCTACTTATTCCGCTCCGCTGCAGGTCAAAGTCCAGCTCGTCAATAAGGAAACCGGCGAAATCAAGGAGCATGATCTTTTCATGGGCGATTTCCCGATTATGACGGACACGGGCACATTTATTATCAATGGCGCCGAACGTGTTATTGTTTCCCAGCTTGTCCGCTCTCCCGGCGTATACTACAAAAAGGAAATGGACACTTTCGGGAAGGAAATCTATTCCGCCCAGCTCATTCCGAACCGCGGCGCGTGGATCGAACTGGAAACTGATGCCAACGGCGTTGTTTCCGTTCGTATCGACCGTAACCGCAAGATGCCCGTGACGTACCTCATCCGTGCGCTGGGGTTCTCTTCCAATGAAGAAATCATGGAGCTTTTCAATAATGATATCCATATCGAAGAGACGCTCAAGAAGGATGAAACGCAGAATACAAAAGAAGCACTCATCGCTATTTATAAAAAGCTCCGTCCCGGCGAACCTGCGACAGAAGAAAGCGGCACGACACTGCTCCGCAACTTCTTTTATGATCCCCGCCGTTATGATCTGGCGAAGGTCGGACGTTACAAGCTGAATAAGAAACTCTCCTGGGAAAACCGCCTCAAGGGCCACCGTACGGAAGGGCCTATCGTGGATACGGAAACCGGTGAAATTATTATCCAGGGGAATGCCCTTATCGACGAGGAAGCAATCGCGATCCTGAAGAAGAGCGGCGTGTTCAGCAAGGTAGAAATGGTGGAAGTCATGACCCAGAAAGAGGACGGAACACCTGTCAAGGTGATCTGCTCCAATGGAATGCGTGATGACAGCTATCGGATTCTTGACCGCGCGGATATTATCGCGGCGGTAGACTATCTTTTGAATATGATCCAGGGCTATGGACGCCAGGATGATATTGATCATCTCGGCAACCGCCGTGTCCGCTGCGTCGGTGAACTGCTCCAGAACCAGTTCCGCATCGGCTTGTCCCGTATGGAACGTGTGGTTCGCGAAAGAATGACTACCCAGGATCAGGACAAGATGACCGCCCAGGCGCTCGTCAATATCCGTCCTGTCGTGGCAGCCATCAAGGAATTCTTCGGCAGTTCCCAGCTGTCCCAGTTTATGGATCAGACGAACCCATTGGCGGAGCTGACGCATAAGCGTCGTCTGTCCGCTTTGGGGCCGGGAGGGCTGTCTCGTGAACGTGCAGGGTTTGAAGTCCGCGACGTGCATTATTCCCATTATGGGCGTATGTGCCCCGTAGAAACGCCGGAAGGCCCGAATATCGGACTTATTTCCTCGCTGTCCAATTACGGGATTGTCAACAAGTACGGCCTGATTGAAACGCCGTACCGCCGGATTAACCCGAAGACCCACGAAGTGACCAATGAATGTCTCTATGTGACGGCTGACATTGAAGAAAATAAAGTTATTGCCCAGGCCAGCGAGCCGCTGTCGGATACCGGCGCGTTCCTGAACCGGTATGTGGCTTGCCGCCGCGGTCCTGATGTTCTGGAAGCTTCTCCTGAAGAAGTGGATCTCATGGACGTTTCCCCGAAACAGGTTGTTTCTATCGGTACGTCTCTTATTCCGTTCCTTGAACATGATGATACGAACCGTGCGCTCATGGGCGCCAACATGCAGAGGCAGGCGGTACCGCTCCTCCGCCCGGAAGCGCCTCTTGTAGGCACGGGTATGGAATGGGTAGCCGGCCAGGACTCCGGTGTCTGCGTTCTTGCAAAACGGTCAGGCGTGGTTACCTCTGTCAACGGGAAACAGATCATCGTCCGCGCGGATAACGGCGAATATGATACTTATGACCTGATTAAGTTCCTCCGGTCCAACCAGAGCACCTGCATCAACCAGCATCCCATCGTATACAAAGGGGACAAAGTCGAAGCCGGGCAGACACTGGCGGACGGCATGTCCACCGACGGAGGCGAGCTGGCCCTCGGACACAATGTGCTTGTGGCGTTCGTATCCTGGGAAGGATATAACCATGAAGACGCCGTGCTCATTTCTGAACGTCTCTGCAAAGATGACCTGTACACCTCTATCCATATTGAAGAATACGAGTGTGATGCCCGTGATACGAAGCTGGGCGAAGAAGAGATTACAAGAGAGCTGGCATCCGTCAGCGACGACGCTTTGAAGAATCTTGATGAAAACGGTATTATCCGTATCGGCGCCGATGTACGCCCCGGCGATATCCTTGTCGGCAAAGTAACGCCGAAAGGGGAAACGGAACTGACTCCGGAAGAACGTCTTCTCCGTGCCATTTTCGGCGATAAGGAAAGAGAAGTCCGTGATACATCTCTCCGTGTGCCGCATGGAGAATTCGGGAAAGTGGTCGACGTCAAGGAATTTACCCGTGAAAACGGCGATGAACTGGCGCCGGGCGTAAATAAGCTCGTCCGCGTTTACGTTGCGCAGAAACGGAAACTCCGCGAAGGCGACAAAATGGCGGGGCGCCACGGTAACAAGTGCGTATGCTCCCGCATCCTGCCTGTTGAAGATATGCCCTTTACTCCGGACGGACGTCCTGTCGATCTGGTGCTGAACCCCCTCGGCGTTCCTTCGCGAATGAATATCGGGCAGATCCTGGAAATTCATTTGTCCTGGGCCTGCCATATGCTCGGCGAAGAAATCAAAGAAGCCAAGACAGATCCCGTAAAGGCGAAAGCGCTTGAAAAGCGGCTCCGTGAAGCAGGCTATGATTTTGATACCTACGGCATGCCCGAATCGACAGAATCCGGTGTCCACATCGCGACCCCTGTATTTGACGGCTGCCGCGATGAAGACCTGGCTGCCACCCTTGCCGCCGCGGGACTTCCGGTCAATGCGAAATCCGATCTTTATGACGGACGTACCGGTGAGAAGCTCGACGGACAGGTGACGATCGGCTGGAAATACATGCTGAAACTCCATCATCTTGTTGATGATAAGATCCATGCCCGTTCTACCGGCCCGTACTCCCTTGTGACCCAGCAGCCGCTGGGCGGCAAGGCGCAGTTCGGCGGCCAGCGTTTCGGTGAAATGGAAGTCTGGGCACTGGAAGCATATGGCGCCGCGTACACCTTACAGGAAATCCTGACGGTAAAATCCGATGATGTCATCGGCCGTGTCAAAGCCTATGAAAAAATCGTCAAAGGCGAAAACATTCCGAGCCCCGGTGTTCCCGAATCCTTTAAGGTTCTTATGAAAGAACTCCAATCCATCGGGTTGGATGTCCGCGTCCTGAATGAAGACAAAGAGGAAGTTGTCATGAAAGAGCTGGACGAAAGCGATCTGGAACCATCCAATGGCGGCGAACGCTGGCATAAAGACGAAGTGAAAGCGGCTATGGAAGGTGAGGATTCCGTTTCCGCAGCCAGAAATGCCATGGAATCCAGCATGGCCGGAGAAGGGAAAGAAGTGCCGGCAGATGATACGGCTTCTTTCAATGATACGCTGGAAGCGGAAGCGGCGGCTCCTGCAAATGAAGAAGCGGCTTTTACTGAAACTGATATAGAAACTGAAGCGGGTCTTGTCGATGACCCGGATGCCTGATTTCCGGAAAGGAGCACTGAGCAATTGTTAGACGTAAATGAATTTGACTCCATGAAAATCGGTATTGCGTCTCCGGAAACGATCAGATTATGGTCTCACGGAGAAGTAACGAAGCCGGAAACAATCAACTACCGTACACTGAAAGCAGAACCGGACGGTCTTTTCTGTGAAAAGATTTTCGGACCGACGAAAGATTGGGAATGTAAGTGCGGCAAGTATAAAAAAATGCGTTATAAGGGCACGGTCTGCGATAAGTGCGGCGTGGAAGTGACAAGCTCCAAAGTACGCCGTGAACGCATGGGTCATATTGATCTGGCCTGCCCGGTATCTCACATTTGGTATTTCAAGGGGACGCCGAGCCGTATCGGCCTCATTCTCGATGTGTCTCCCCGCCAGCTGGAAAGAGTCCTTTATTTTGCCGCCTACATCGTAATAGATAAAGGCGAAACAAAACTTCTGGACAAGCAGGTTTTAAATGAACAGGAATACCAGCAGGCCGTCCAGGAATACGGCGCCGGTTCTTTTGAGGCGCAGATGGGGGCGGAAGCTATTCAGAAACTTCTCCGCCAGCTGGATTTGGAAGCCTTGGAAAAACAGCTCCGCGAAGATGTGGACAGCAGCAGCAACCAGCGCAAAGTCCGCAGCATCCGCCGGCTGGAAGAAGTGGAAGCTTTCCGTAAATCGGGCAATAAGCCGGAATGGATGATCCTTACCGTGCTGCCCGTTATACCGCCGGATCTTCGTCCGATGGTGCAGCTTGACGGCGGGCGTTTTGCTACGAGCGACCTGAACGACCTTTACCGCCGTGTCATCAACAGAAATAACCGTCTGAAAAGACTGATGGACATGGGCGCGCCTGAAATCATCGTCAGAAATGAAAAACGTATGCTGCAGGAAGCTGTCGATGCCCTCATAGATAACGGCCGCCGCGGCAGAGCGGTCAGCGGCCCGGGAAACCGTCCCCTGAAATCCCTTTCCGATATGCTGAAAGGCAAGCAGGGCCGTTTCCGCCAGAACCTTTTGGGGAAACGTGTCGACTATTCCGGCCGTTCTGTTATCGTAGTCGGTCCTGAACTGAAAATGTACCAGTGCGGCCTGCCGAAAGAAATGGCGATCGAACTTTTCAAACCGTTCATCATGCATGAACTGATCGCCCGCGGTTTGGCGAGCAATCTGAAATCGGCACGGAAAAAAGTGGACAAGTTGTCCCCTGAAGTCTGGGACGTCCTTGGCGATGTTATTAAAGAACATCCCGTACTTCTGAACCGCGCTCCGACACTCCACCGCCTCGGCATCCAGGCGTTTGAACCGATCCTGTGGGAAGGCAGGGCGATCAAACTGCATCCCCTTGTCTGCCCGGGTTACAATGCGGACTTTGACGGCGATCAGATGGCGTGCCATTTGCCTCTGTCCGTGGAAGCGCAGGCGGAAGCGAGAACGCTCATGCTTTCCATCAACAATATCCTGTCTACGAAAGACGGCAAACCTGTCGCCATTCCTTCCCAGGATATGATTCTGGGATCATACTATCTGACCATTGTAAAAGAAAGCAAGGAGGAGGAAGACGCGCTTGATCCCTCGAAATTCCACGCCTTTACCAATTACGATGAAGTCATGCTGGCCTATGCACTGAACCAGGTACAGATCCATGATTTCATTAAAGTGGACATACCGGGGCACGGTCTTGTCATCACGACCCCGGGGCGCCTGATTTTCAACTATGCCATTCCCGAACCTCTCCGCTTCTTCTATAAACGTCCTGATGGAAAAGAAGGTCTCGGTATTACCATCGGCAAGAAGCAGATGGGCAAACTTGTCAATGACTGCTTCAAGAAGCTGGGCTTCAAAGAAACAGGAGATCTCCTGGACTCCATTAAAGCCCTCGGATTTCATTATGCCCTTGTTTCCGGCATTTCTATCGGCATTTATGACGTGGCCGTACCGGAAGCCAAAAATGATATCCTGTCCGCAAGTGAAGCGCAGATTGAAAAAATCAAGGAATATTTCCGCCGCGGCCTGATGACGGATGACGAAAGATACAGGAAAGTCGTTAAGATATGGGAAAAAGCGACCAATGATGTCGGTGAAGCGATGAAAGCGTCCATGACGAAAATGAATCCGCTCACCATGATGGCCCAGTCCGGCGCCCGCGGCAACGATAACCAGATCCGCCAGCTGGCGGGGATGCGCGGCTTGATTGCCGATACATCCGGTAAAACGGTAGAATTGCCTGTAAAGGCAAACTTCCGTGAAGGGCTGACCGTCCTTGACTACTTTACGTCTTCCCACGGCGCCCGCAAGGGTCTTGCCGATACGGCTCTCCGTACAGCAGACTCCGGTTACCTCACACGCCGCCTTGTCGATGTTTCCCAGGATGTCATCATTCGGGAAGAAGACTGCGATGTGCAGACACTCAATTTCGACCGTGAATGGAATAAACTGGTTTCCAAGGCGGCTGTCCGCAGCCGTTACAATGTCCACCGCGCTGAATTGGACGGTTCCATTCTCGAAGAAGACGTCATGAACCGGCGCAGCGGGGAAATTCTCCTTGTGAAGGGGAAAACACTGGATGCGTCCGATGTGGCCCTTATGAATCGTTTCCTCGTTGATTCCGTTGTTGTTACCGTTCCCACAGCGGAAGGAGAAGCGGGCGAACCGAAAACCGTTACCTTCGGCGTGGAGGATGTCGCAGCGGAATACAAGAGTATCGTGAAACATCATGTGACAGTCCGCTTCTTTGAAAAGAAATTGGAAACGCCGGCTCTGAACCGCAAAGGAGAAGAAGTGCTGGCGCAGGGAACCGTCCTTACGGCGGAAGCGGCTGAAAAACTTCTGGCTGCCGATATTCCGGTGATTTCCGTACGCATGGAAGGCACGGAAGGCGTAGAAGTCCGCAAAATTACGGAAGCCGGGGGTCTCATCGAGTCTCTGGCTGACCGTATCGCCGGCCGCTGCCCGCTGGAAGATGTGGTGAATCCGGAAACGGGAGAAATCATTGCCGCGAAGAATGAAGAAATCACTGACGACCAGGCTGCTGAAATTGAAAAGCATTATGACCGTCTGAAAGTCCGTTCCATTCTGACCTGCCATTCTGAACACGGCGTATGCGCGAAGTGCTATGGCAGGAACCTGGCAACAGGCCGCCATGTGGAAATCGGCGAATCGGTAGGCATCATCGCCGCACAGTCCATCGGCGAACCGGGCACCCAGCTGACCATGCGTACGTTCCATACGGGCGGTGTTGCAACGGCAGAAGATATTACCCAGGGTCTGCCCCGTGTCGAAGAATTGTTTGAGGCGCGCAAGCCGAAAGGCAACGCGATCATCTCCAATATCGCCGGCAAAGTCACAATTGAAGACTCTCCGGAAAATGCGAATATCAAGATTGTCACCGTGACCAATGAAGAGACATCCGATACCTACAAGATTCCGTTCGGAAAGAGGATTTCCGTCAATGAAGGCGATGAAATCGAAGCAGGTACTCGCCTCATTGAAGGGAACATCAATCCCCACGATATTCTCCGGGTCCTCGGCGTACAGGCGACCCAGAACTATATCGTCAAGGAAGTGCAGAAAGTTTACCGCTCACAGGGTGTTGAAATCAATGACAAGCATATTGAAATCATCGTCCATCAGATGCTCCGCAAGATCAAAATCGATGACCCCGGAGATTCTGAATGGCTTCCGGGACAGACGGTGGACATCGTGGCTTACCGTGTCATGAACGAACATCTGGAAGATGAAGGAAAGAAACCGGCGGTGGGTGAGAACCTGCTTCTCGGTACGACGAAAGCCGCGCTGGCGACAGATTCTTTCCTCTCGGCGGCTTCTTTCCAGGAAACCACCAGAGTTCTTACGGAAGCGGCAATCAAAGGGAAAGTGGATCCGCTTCTCGGCCTCAAAGAAAACGTCATTATCGGCAAGCTGATTCCGGCAGGTACGGGGCTTGCCCGCTACCGCAGGCTCTCCGTACAGCATAACGCGGAACCCCGGACGGCGGAAACCGCTGATGGGCAAGCTGACGTGCAATAAGTGTTTAAATAAAATATCCCGCTGTGTAATCCATGGCGGGATATTTTTTGTGGGAGACGGAAATGCCTGACTTGAGAAAATATCCCTGATTCCTTACAATAAAAAGATAAATGATATATTACAGGAGAATTCCATGTTCAAAAAAATCATGGCGGCTCTGTCCGCTTTCATTCTGGCAGGCTGTCTTTACGCGGCGGCGGAGGATCTCGTCATCGACGGACTGGGGAAACTGTCTTTCGGGGAAGACGTGCAGATTACCGACGGAGGGGGCAGCCGTGCGGAAACCATATTTAAGAAATCGGGACACCGGAAAGATTACGGAAAAACAGATTGGGCGGCAGTGATGTACTTCCTCACCACGCCTCCGGGAATGGACATGTACCCTGACCGGGCGCCGTACCCTTACGACTCCCTTCATCTGTACCAGATCAGGAAATCCGATATCCGCGGCACCTATTCCGCTTCCGTCTCTGTTGTGAAAGGAACGGAAGAAGCCTTCTTCCATGGGAAACGGGAAAAGGCTGCCCGGTTTTGGGAGCGCGCATTCCATGAAGATGCGACACGGCCGCACTCCCTCTTCGGCTTGCCGAAAATCAGCATAGAAGAATATCAGCGGATGCTGAACAGCCGTTTGGATGAAATCAAAGGGCAGAAGCTGCAGGCGGAACTGGTTTCTTTTTCACCGTGGCATGCCTATAAAAATCATGACAGCACCTATCGCTGGACTCAGGAAGCGCGGGTGATTATTTCCGACGAAAGACATCTGTCCTATCCGATGTGGGTCTATACGAATCTGTACAGGCAGGGCGGCATGTATTATCTCATTATCGTACAGGGAAGCCATACGGCGGCGGAAAAAATCGGGAAAAATTTACTTTATGCCTTTTACGGACTGGAAAGGAGCAGCACATGAGTTGGAAGAAAACGGCGGCAGTCTTTATGACGGCTCTCTGTATTTCCGGCGGCGCGTCTGCTTATAACTTGCAGTCCATTGCGAAAGCACATCTGCCGCCTGCGTTTACCTATCAGGATATCCCTGAACAGCAGGAACTGAAGTTCCACGATTTCACCTATCCCTATCACATGGGGCAGCTTTCCGTCATGCTTCAAAAAAGCCGAAAATTCGCTTACGGCTACATTGTCACCGCCAAGCTGCCTCCTGCGGGAGCGGATACATTGAAACCGTTCTTCCGGGAATACCTGACGGTAAAAGAATGGAGAAGCCTTTCCCGCATGAACCGCGCCTTTTTGGATGAGGACTCGCCTCTGCGCAAAGGGGCGGAAGAGGTAATGAAGAACTGGGCAAAGAACGTGGTGGGAGAATTAGGAGAAGGCGTGAAAATCACCCTGTCCGATTTCGAGCCGTATCGCAAACTTACAGCCGACGAAGCCTATCTCTATACGATGGGCGCGAAAATTACCTTTGATTCCGACGGACTCATCCTGCCCTTTTACGGCAGAGCGTATTTCTTCCGTGAAAATGACCATATAGATGTGATGATGCTCCTTACTCCCGATGAAGGAAAAGAACCCCTCGTTTACGCCATTGATGATCTGGCGAAAGCGGCGGCAAAGGAGACGGATATGCAGGAAGAAAAAGAAGATCTCTCCGTCATGCTGGCAAAAGGCGCAGCAGGAAATTGAAGCGGAGAGGGGCAGCACAGAAAACATTTACAATGCCTTCTGTGTAAACTATAATTGGAAATAAGAAAAACATTTGAAATATTACTTTGGGAGAACGATCATGCAGGGGAAAATCGTAACAGCCTTTATTTTTTAACCATGATGACGGGAGCGGTATCAGCTGCTCCCGTTTTAAATTACACAGGAGAGGAGAGGCTCGAAGAAGAGCGGCAGGAAAGGCTGCGCATGCCCCGCGTGGAAAATATGGGAAGCAGTGCGAATGAAAAAGAGGAAACGCAGGATGCCGCAGGGCCAGTATTTAGAATAGACGAAATTATTTTATCGGGGCAGGGAGAAAAGTTCGGCAGGCTGCATAAAATCATCTACGGGAAAGACAGCGCTCTCATCCTATGGAAAAATGCATTTCCCATTAAAGAAGGAGACATCCTGAACATCCGCCGTCTGGAGCAGGGGCTGGAACAAATGAAACGCGTCAGCTCCTCTGACATATCCATGAAACTCCTCCCTGCCGATAACATATGAGGGAAAGGATAAAAGAGATAAAGAATATGCAGGAAGAAATCGATTAGAAAGGCGGAAGGAATATATATGATAGATACATTAATATGTATAGTTTATATTTTTGTCGGAGCCAAATGGGTTTTAAAAAAAGTAGAAATAGAGACGATATCTGCTCAAACAAACTGGAAAATTATCGTTTTGAAATTTTTAATATGGTTGGTAGTGCCATCAGAAATTTTTATATATATTTATTTTTATGATAGTGGTATAGTGCGAATATTTTTGGGTGTGAGCGTGATGCTTTTGTATTTGATAGAGACCCGGCTGTTATTTAACGAAATGAGTAAAGCAATTGTGGAAAGTAATATTGATAATAGAGAAAAAGATGTTAAACATATTCTTGAAAAAAGAAAGTTTAGAATTCAACTTGGAATAATTTGTTTTGGTATAATTGCCTTTATTGCGCTATTAGTTGGGATTATGCCAGATTAATATATTTATTATTAAACAGCCTAAACAAACTCAAAGAAATCTTCAACAAGACAAAAGTAGAAGAAAAACAGGAACTTATCCACATGATGAACATAGTGGGTAACCAAAGCACCCACGAAGCGGCAGATCACTATGGATGGAAAGATGGCTCCACGGAAAAACTCCTTCTCCATGGAGCCATAGACGCACTGACAGGAACCATGAGCGGAGGGAACGCATTGGCAAGAGCCATATCGGGAAGCGTGAACGAATTTGCCTTGGTGTACATGGGAAAAGCAAAAGGAAGAGACTGAATGGACACCCACCCCGATATCGTACGAGCCATCAGCACCGCTTTAGGAGCAGTCGCAGGAAGCCTGACAGGAGACCGTACCAAGGGACCGGAAAAAGGAATCTCAGGATTCATTTACGCAGAAAATACGAACTCTTACAACAAAGGAATCGCCTACCTGAAACAAGAAGGCTTTACACAAGACAGTGCCGTTAGCCTGTTCAAAGAATATAACCGGTACCTGAGATTAGGAGTGGACTGGAAACATCCCGCCGTCCGTTTACCGGGGATCCAGGCAGATGTCGATAAAAATTATAAAGTAATCAATTCTTCCGGTATCCCAAGGACAGCAGACTGTATAGCGGATGAAATAGATATAAGGTGTAGGGAGCTGATTTAGCGCCGGTTATCTTTGGAACAGCGTTAGGGAGTGGTGGTGTTGCATTTGGAATGCCGGCTGTGTTTGGACTTGTTGGCGGTGTGCTTGGATATTATACGAAAGAATATATAAAAGCAGAGACACCAACTAATAAAGAAGAGGAAGTTAGAAAGTATTACCAGGAGGTAAAGAATAGATGAATGTACTAATTGCCGGTGGATTCTGGGCTATTGCAAAATTTATGGTACTTTTGTGTTGTACCATTGTTTCAATGATAAAAGCTATATATTTCTATGTAAACACAGTCAAAAAATGGAAACGATTAACAAAAACTTTATATGTTATGACAGTGGTACCGTTTTTTGCAAGTTTAATAATTACGTTGGGAGGGGTTTCTAATATAATCAAAGGTGATTGGGTAATAAAGGTGTTTTCTATGATGATTTTTGGTGGATTCATAGGAGGATGGTATGTGAAAAGTTTACTAAAAGATGAGAGCGTGAACCTTTCTGAAATGGAAATAGAAAAGTATAAATTCTTAATAAAAAGCATTTGGGGGTCTAGTATAGCGTTATTGGTCATGGCTCTAATAATTTATTTGTAACGATTCTGTTTGTATGTGTGCATAGTGCAGGTGCATTTGGAGATTATGCGAAAGAATATATAAAAGCAGAGATACCAACTAATAAAGAAGAGGAAGTTAGAAAGTATTACCAGGAGGTAAAGAATAGATGAATGTACTAATTGCCGGTGGATTCTGGGCTATTGCAAAATTTATGGTACTTCTGTGTTGTACTGTTATTTTAATAATAAAATCTCTATATTTCTATATAAAAACATGTAAAAAATGGAAAAAAATAACACAGATATTCTATATTATGATGGTAGGATCATTTTTGTTGAGTTTAATTATCGGTTTATGTGGTGTAGTTGGTTTAATCAGAAATTATTGGGATGCAGGATCCCTTTCTATGCTAATATTTAGTCAAGTTTCAGGAGGAATTTTTGTAAAAGAGTTACTAAAAAATGATTATATTTATTTATCAAAAAAGGAGTTGGAAAAGTATAAATTCTTGGGGAAAGGATTTTTTTTGACTGGCATAGTATTACTGCTTATGTTTTTAATAATCTATTTGTAATTGTTTGTAATGCTGGAAAAGGATAGAAATTAACCAAGCTTATAAAGTAATCAATTCTTCCGTCCTCCCGGAAATAAAAATGACCAATGAAAATAATCATTTGGGGTCTCCTCATGTGTGGAACGATGGGAGGCATTTTGAGTACGGGTGGTGGTATACCAGTTGTTTGGTGGACTTGTGGGAGGTACAGTTGGAAATTATGTTAAGGAATATGAAAAGACTGTGGAATACCTACTGATAAGGAGATAGAGGTGAGAAAAACATATAGTGAGGTAAGACGCAAATGAATACCTTTATTACGTATAAGAATTTACTTAGTATAAAGTTCATTTTATTATTGTGTGGAAGTATTATCTTTATTATCAAAACGGTGAGTGTATATCAGGAAAAACATAGAAGTTGGAATATTCTTACTAAAGTTTTTTATGTTTTAAGTATGGGGCTATTTGCGGCAGAAGCAATAATTGTAATTATGGGTGTTATTGGAATATTAGTGAAGGATTGGGATGTGATAGTAATAATTATGATGATTATTGATGGGATTGTTGGGGGAATGTTTATGAGAGAATTAACTCTGAATAAAGGAGTTCAATATACAAAAGAAGAGTTAAGAAGATATGAGATTTCTCAAAAATGCCTTTTTGGAGGGAGTATTATATTATTCTTTTTGATGATGATCATATATTTGTAATTATGTATTATGAAAAATGTGTAGTAGATAAAATGACCGAACTGCCAAAAACACTGAGCGAATACTATGGATATGGAGGAACCGCCTCTAAAATCTCCTTCAAAGCAGAAGGAGTGGTAGGGATCGGCATGGCACTTAACGATATCCAAAAGGACAGCAGACTGTATAGCGGATGGAACAGATATCGTGCTTGGGGAGCTGATTTAACACTGATCATTGCGGGGATAGCTGGTGGTGGTGCTGGTTCCATATTTGGGGTGCCGGCTGCAGGCGGAATTCTTGGAGGAATAGGTGGAGATTACCTTAAGGAATATGTAAAAGCAAGAATCCCTACTGATAAAGAAGAAGTTAGAAAGTATTATCAGGAGGTAAAGAGGTAATGGAAAACTTTATTCTTGATAGTTTTGGGGCAACTATAAAATTGACGATCTTTTTATGTATGATTGTAATTTTTATAGTAAAAAGTATGCAGTTTTATATGAAGCAACATGAGTTTTGGAATATGCAAGTCAAATTATTATATATTTTATTCATAAGCCTATATTTGGGAGGGAATATAGTCATCATAGGTGGTGTTACTGGAACACTTACGATGAATTGGGGGAGTATAGCTGTTCGTATGATAATTATAGGTACAATTGTGGGTGGTATTTTTGTTAGAACATTGAGAAAACGCTATGCAATGCACTTTTCAAAACAAGAGTTAGAGAAATATGGGTTTGCGGAAAAAGGTCTTTGGATAGGAGGTATTGGATTGATGGTTATTGTGTTAATAACATATCCATCTTGGTGAAGAAAATACTGACCGATAAAGAGAAAGAGGTCCGATTGTTATATCGGGAGGTAAAAAAGTAAATGGAGAAAATATTACATCAAATCCTAATAAATATATATGATTGGCGTATGTGGGTGGTTTTAATTTGTATTCCACTACTGTTTGCAGGGAGTATTTATAGTTGCATACAGAAAAGACATGATTGGGGACGAAAAGAGATTGTATTGAATATGGTACCTATATGGGTATTTTTATTGGGAGGCGGATTGGTATTTGCACATGTACTTGATTTGGTGGATTTTTGCGCCAATGTGATTGGTGGGATACTTATGGGGGTTGGGAGTGTGATTAATGGGATGTTTGCAGTTATGGAAATGAAGAAGGTGGAGAATGTAAGAAAGAGGATGAAATATGAAGCATGGGTCAGCTTTATTGCAGGAGTAATGATATTGATACCGATATTAATGTTTTTTATTCCTGGATAAAGAATTAGAATAGGAAAACGTTACAATATCTGGGTCAAAACCATACAAACACTAAAGGTAAGGTGGGGATTGGTATGGCACTTAAGGATATTCAAAAGGACAGCAGACTGTATAGCGGTTGGAACAGATATAAAGTGATAACTGCTGATTTAGCGCCGGTTATCTTTGGAACAGTGTTAGGGAGTGGTGGTGTCGCATTGGGAATTCCGATTGTAGGGGGACTTTTTGGCGGTGTGCTTGGAGATTATACGAAAGAATATATAAAAGCAGAGACGCCTACTAATAAAGAAGAGGAAGTTAGAAAGTATTACCAGGAGGTAAAGAATAGATGAATGTACTAATTGCCGGTGGATTCTGGGCTATTGCAAAATTTATGGTGCTTCTGTGTTGTGCCATTATTTTTATAATAAGAGCTATATATTTCTATATAAAAACATGTAAAAAATGGAGAAAATTGACAAAAATATTATATGTTATGACAATGGTACCATTGTCTGCGAGCTCAATAATTGCGTTGGGAGGGGTTTCTAATATAATCAAAGGCGATTGGGTAATAAAGGTGTTTTCTGTAGTGATTTTTGGTGGATTTATGGGAGGATGGTATGTGAAAAGTTTATTAAAAGAGGAAAGGATGCACTTTTCTAAAATGGAAATAGAAAAGTATAAATTCTTAATAAAAAGCATTTGGGGGTCTAGTATAGCGTTATTGGTCATGGCTCTAATAATTTATTTGTAACGATTCTGTTTGTATGTGTGCATAGTGCAGGTGCGTTTGAAGATTATGCGAAAGGATATATAAAAGAAGAGGAGGTAAGAAAGTATTACCGGGGGGGAAAAAAAGAAGTAAATGGAATTCTTGGTAGAAATGATCAGCGTTAATGCATTTGACCCTCGTATCTGGATAATATTAATTTGTATTCCTTTGTTGTTAGTAAGAATGGTATATGTGAGTATAAAAAGAAAAAATAGTTGGGGAATATCTGGAATATTTTACAAATTAATACCATTTTTATTGCTTATATTTGGAGGGCTATTTGTGTTTGGTCATATTGTGGGAATATTAAGCTCTCAGTTTGCCATAATAGGTGGATTTTTAATGGGGGTAGGAGGGATAATTAATGGACTTTTTCTTAGACTTGAAATGAAAAAAGAAAAAGATAGTAATCATATTATTCAAAAATCTTCAATGTTATATCAAAAGTCGATTGCCAGTTTTGTTGGAGGTGGAATAATATTACTTGCGATGATTTTATTCATATTATAGTTCTTAATAAGATTTTAGATTACTCCCTATGAAAGGCAGGAAGCACCACCTATGCAGCCATAGCAGACAGCATCATCATCACCACAAAAGAAAAAACAGACAAAGAAATCAGCCACGACACAGCAAACGCGCTTAACACACTCTCCGAAATCTTCGACAAAAAGAAAATAGAAGAAAAACAGGAATACGTGAACATCCTCTCTCAAGTAGGATACCGCCTCATAGGAGACATAGCAGGACACAAAGAAAACGAACTGTATAAAAAAGCAGAAAAAGCCAGAAAAGAGAATAACAGTATACTGGCGGAGAAATACGAAAAAGAAGCAAAGAAATGGAGCGAAAGCGGAAGCAACCGAATCGCCATGCACGGAATCATGGGAGCCTTAGTATCCAAAGAAGCGGGAGCAGGAATAACAAAAGGACTGACAGGAGCCGGACTGAACGCCCTCCTTCAAAAAGAACTGGGAAAAATCAAAGACAAAGAAGTCCATAAAATAGCAAGCGCTGCCATAGGATACCTGGCAGGAGGGAAAACAGGGGCAGCCATAGTCCACCAGGCGACAACCTTCAACTACCTCACCCATGAACAATATGAACAATATCTGGGCGATATGAAAAACGCAAAGACAGAAGAAGAGAAGAAACGATTACAAAAAGACTGGGAAGCCATAGATGAAAGACAAAGATATTCACCAATATCAACGCCCGGTACATATTGGGACTTAAAGACGGGCAGACCATTTACGGTGAAAGAAGGAGGAAGTCTTTTTGAGCCGGTATTAGTTACAGCAACACGTGCACATGGAGAAACCATATTTGAAAGTGCGATGGCAAGCGGAATCAATACAAAAGTTGCCAAATATCTGGGAAGAGAAACCGTTATCGGAGACGCACTTACCTTGCCGTGGGATATAGCACAAGACGCAGATGTCAATAAGTATGGGGTACAAGGAGCTAAAAGGCGGATTGGTATTGATGTTTATGGGAATTTAGTGGTGGTTAGTGCTACTGTTTTGACTGGAGGTAGTTTGGGTGGTACATTATCAGGATTAGTATCAGCGATGATTATCACAGAATTTAAAGATTTTGTGGCACCGCCGTTAACGACAATAGAAAGGGAAAAGGAGAATAATGAATATATTGAAAATATAAATAGAAAGATAGATTAAACTATTGTTGGAGGAACTTATGATAGATATATTAATATGCATATTGTATGTTGTTGCTGGAGGAATATGGATGTGCAAAGGCATCAGATTAGATTCAATCTCTGCCCCGACAAATTATAAGATTGTTATTATAAAGTTTTTGATGTTATTAGTAGTTCCTGTAAGTTTATACATATTTTTTTCTTTTTCGGCAGATAATAAAATGCGTATAATCTTAAGCACAAGTTTTTTATTAACAAATGAAATACTATCTTATGTATTGTTTTTAGAAATAAAAAAAGTACTCATTAATTATAATGAGCGGAAAAGAGAAGAGGTAGAAAGAATTTTAAAAAAGAAAAAATTCCGATTTGAGCTGGGAATGGTAGGTTTTGGTGTAATAATTTTTATAGGATTATTAATTTGTGTTCTGCCTAATTAACTAGAAGAAGTTAAAGTATATGAATAAATGGCTGCAAATCGATGCTGAGCAAAACGAAGAATGGCCGAGGAAACAAGGAACAGGAACCTATATAGACCTGAGTACAATAAAAAAAGGAGACCTGCCCGGACAAGTCATCCTTGAAAAGCGTAACGGATATAAAGAAATGCTAAACAAAGCAGCCCTGGATAAATCCAAAGAAATCGCGGCGGAAGGAATAGTAAGATGGAGCACGGCGAACTGGATGGAAAGCGAATATCCCTACCTGACACGAAAAGAAGCGGAGGCAATCGGGAAAAATCTTGTGAAGAAAGCCGGCCGCTTTTGTAGCAGGTGCGTCTTACCTATACGGGATACAGGAAAACCACGAAAGATTTAAATCCCCATACAATGCATTTAGTGCGGATGCATACGATACGTTGCCGATCTCACTAGGGTATTTGGGTGGAGCTCTTGCAGTTACAGCAACAGGATCATCTATTGTTGGTATTATTGCAGGAGGAGTTGTATATTGGGTAGAGGAAAATAAAAAGGCGTGGGAGACGATGGAAAAAGATAAGAAGAATGATAATGAAGAAATTTATTCACAGGAGGAAAGAAAATGATTTCTTTATTCTCTAGCCCTATGTATGATGTTTTTTTATTAGTAGCATCCATTGTAATTTGGAAAGTGTTTGTATTTCCTGAATCTCTAAATCCACAGGAAGCCTTCTTTATTAAACATGTGTCTCTTTTTGTTCGTGTATTATTCGCTTTTACACACAGTATGCTGGCCTTTTATATCATAATAGTTGATAGAAGTGTGATAACGGGTAACGTATTATATGCTTATACAGCACTTATGTTATTGTGGGGCGTTCTTGTTTTAGTGGGACTGTATAAACGAATACATTATGGTGAAAAATCATTACAATATACAGAAGAAAATAGAAGAATAATTATAGGGATGGTCATTTTCCTTGCTACATTTGTGATGATGTATATATTTTCATAAATAGGATAAAGATAGGTGTAAAACAGGGAACAAACTCTCCATAGAAAGCGAACAGGATAAAAAGAATTACAAAGAAACAAGCAAAACATCGGGTCTCTCCATCAGCTACACACCGGGAAGCGCCGTCAGCGTAAGCGGAGGAAAAGGAAAAACAAACACAGACTCCGCCTACGAAAGCGTCACAAAACAGGCAGGTATCTACGCAGGACAAGAAGGATACAACATCCAAGTCAAAAACAACACCCGCCTCAAAGGAGCTGTCATAGACAGCCAGGCAGAAAAAGAAAAGAACCGGATTACCACCGGTACTTTGACATGGGAAAACATAGACAGCAGAGCTGAGTACAAAACAGGAGGACACGGAATATCCTACAATGGGAAAATAGGGAGAGGAGATAAGAACGATCTCTTAGACTCCCGGACAAATAACAGATAGGGGAAAGACTGGATAAACAAACATCCCGATACCGTACAGAACATCTCCGACGCCTTTGGAGGAATCCTGTCCAAGATGATAGGAGGGAGCGGACCACAGGCTCCTATATTTCCTGGATGGGGACGAAGAGGAATGAATTGGATGAGGAAATGGCTGCAATGAGAGGAAGGAATCTAAGAGATGAATTTAATAAATGGGTAGAAGACTCTGTAAATGATTAAGAGGGTATAAAGGATGAAAAAGGCATGGAAATTAATTGGGCTTAGTATATTTATTGCTACTTTTGCATATTTTTTCGATTATACGTTATTATGGCTTATGGCTTTTATACTTTTAGTAGGAGCTTCTTATTATTGATTTTAAATGGATTTTAGAAGCAGGTTTTGTGATAGAAAATACAAAAAATGATATAAGTGGAGCTGCGATACAGTGCAGAACATCTCCGCCGCCTTCGGAGGAATCCTGTCCAAGATGGCAGGAGGGGGCAGACACACGATGGGTGCTTACCTCTCCCGGATGGGAAATGCTTTAGGTGGGGCAAACGGATTTTATTTGTATTATGAAGATAATGTTCCTAATGATGTAAAAAAATATCTTTCTGATACAGCAACTAAGTTAATTCTTGAAAGAATAACTATAAAATCACTGGAATATTTAGGGAACGAAGTTATACGGGATTATCCTTATTTAGCAGATGAAGTAAAACAAAAATTAGGAGGTATAAAATTTGTAAAACAAGTAGATGGCGGATATGGAACCTTAGTTGGTGCTGTGATAGTTTATGTTGCATTGTTAGATTATAAGCATGAAAGTAATCCTAAGACTACGAAAGAGTTAGAAGGCCGGATAAAGGATTGTATAACTGATTAGAGGGGATTATAGAATGAAGGCAGATAGTAAGTTTATATGCTTAGGAATTCTAATTTTTATTATTGCGCATTTTTTTAATTACACTATATTGTGGGTTTTATCAATAGTATTTTTATTAATATCCTTTTTTTACTAGGCGGAGTTCAAAAAGCCGGTTAACTGTAACAAGATAAAATAAGCTATAAATCATTAATTTGCTGCTATTATGGGAGGATTATATGAAAAAATATTTTGAACTTAGTTTGGCTTTAGGAATAGCCGGCTTAATATCAGGGAGTATTGCATGGCTTATGGGTATAGAATATTTGGGATATATAGCAGTTTTTTGTTTTTTACTTAGTGGAATAGTGAATACCGATCGTTGGTAAAGTAGTGTTCTGAGAGCCATCTCAAGGAATAGAATAAAGAGGTAAAAGATGAATTTAGCTGAATATATCAAAGGATTTTTAGGAATAATTGCAATAATATTTTTTGGTATAGGAATAGTAGTTTGGAAGTTTAGGGCCGCTGATGAAATTCAAGAAATTGAAAAGAAAATAGACGTCGATACAAAAAAGGTTATAGAATCTGATTTAAAAATTCTTAGTGACGTTAGTTTCCCTGATGAGATAGATGTAAGGAAAATGTATGGCGTTATTTCGGCGGGGGGAATCCAGGAAATAGAGTGTATAAAGGTCTATGAAGATAAATATTTTGTAAAAATGAAGTTTTATGGAGAGGGATATTTTACATTAAAAGGAAATCATGTGGATATTGTTTCGCTTGGTCATGTTATAAATATGAAAAATGGACAATTGCTATACACACCACAAAATGATGATACGGAATATATTTCAATGACATAAAAAATACCTAGGACATAGAAAAATTAGCGCAGATAGGAACCGTAGCTGCTCCCGTAAGGAGACGGAGAAGTGGGAAGACGGCCGGCTGAAAGCCCTGTATGCCGTGCAGGAAGGAATGAATACCAGAGAAATACAGAAAGATCAGAAAACAGACAAAGCCATTAACAAGAACAATACCGTAGGAATCAATATCAGCCTCGGCAGCACCGGAAAGAAGCGGAGGTAATCGAGAAATTGGCGTGATACAGGCTTTTGACCAGAGTGCAAATCTTGATGGAACAATAGAAATAAAATAAGGAGGAACATAATGAAAAAGAAAATATTCCTCGTTTGTTCGATATTTATCTTTTATCATGCGGCTTGTATAGCAGTGAATGTTATTCCGTCTTTATTTGATATTCAAACATGGTATATAGATACGGAATCTACTTTTGGAAATAAATCACGTATATTTCTCTCTAAAAGGGAGAAAGGAGGCATTCATTTTGAACTGCATGATTATCGCCCGGAAGACAAAGTAAAACAAAAATTAACCCTTTTAGACAAAAATGTGTATGAGACAGAAAGTGAAACGGATATGCTTTATAGGAACAAAGTGTTTTACTCTTATGGAAGTGCCGGTTTTTATGCAATTTATGCGAATCCATTTAAGATAAAGGTATATAGGAATCCGTCTCAGCCATTAGAGGAGAAACAGGAGATAGATAGGTCCTTAGCGAAGTATAGCAGTGATGAGATACAAGTAATTTCATCAGTGTCAGATCTTGCTTCAGAAGAACGGAAGGCGTATGAGAAGTTGAGGGTAAAAGCGGATAATTAAAGAAGGTAGATAAATATACGATGTAGGCATCAATACCAGCCTCGGCATCACCGGATGAAAAGACCATAAGGATCTACAGAAAAACTTCTTCTCCATGGAGCCATCGGCGCACTGATTCTATCAGATATTAAAGATGGGTGATCAAAAGATATTGCCAAAGGCGTGGCAGAAGATGGAACTCTTCGTGCACTTAATTGGTTATCTAAATATACAAAACAAATTATCCTGAGTTAGATCGTATAATTCCCGGAAGTTTTGCCGGAATAAAATTTTTAAATAGAGTGAAAATATAACTGGATATATAGCGTGGATATCATTCTTTTGAAGTTATCTTGCACAATGAAAATGAAAAAATTAAAGAAGCAGAACGAAGGGAAGTTTATGAGCAGAAAAAATAGTGTTAATACTATGAAAAATAAAATCAAAGAAATGTATGATTTCTTTAGTGGGAGTGATATCTGTTTTATTATAGGATGTGTAATTGCTGGTGTTGCGATTTATTTTGACTATAAACTGCTCGGTGTTATCGGATTATGCATACTACTTTTAGCTAGAGTTACCGGATAGATAAATTCATATCCAAAGTGATTGGGCTAAATATGCGGATATGGATTAGACTTTATAGGAGAAATATCTAAGGGATCTCATTTGCCTGGCGTGTTCGGCTGAGCAGAAACTGTCGGTAAGATGTTAGATATAGGAAAATTTTTAACACCAGATGACCGTGGCAAAGAATCTGCCGGTATAGCTGGTGGAATAGTGGGAAGTTTGGCAGGACAGAGTCTGCTTGTGCCGATTATTGTGGGATATGGCAGTCAGTATCAAATCGCTCCAATACTACTCCTTTCCGATGGAATGGCTGCAGTAGTTGTAGGTACAGGCTATGCAGGCGATCTTTTGACAAAATATATTTATGAAGAAGAGAATAAAAGTGATTATATTTATTATCTAAAAGGACTTAATCAATCAAATTATAATGAGGATGAATTTAAAGAAAGAATGGAACAAAACTTTGACATCATAGAGTAAACGGGGGGGGATATCAATTGAAAATTACCAGTATTCTATTTTGGGGAGGAATGGTAACCACTATTATGTTATTTGCTCTATTCTTGGGTTTGATTTGTCAAGATATTATTTACAAGAGAGTACATAATGGAGTTAAGTATTTTTTTATAATTCCGATAGGAATATTATGTGTAATGTTCTTTTTACTATCGACTTTAGTAGCGGGAACGGATATTTTAAGTTATTTTTATCAGACGAATATTTATTATGGCTCAAAATTAGATATTTTATTTCTGGTTTTTGCGATTTGGTCATTATGGGTGGCAATACATTATTATGGTTATATTTTATTTCCCGAATATTCTAAATTGGATATCAATATAATTCCTAAAGTGAGGAAGAAATGGATATTACTATATATTTGTACCATAATAATAGGATTTTTTATGATATGGATATACCGGCCAATTCTAGTATATGTAATGAATGTGATAATCGGACATATATAAAATTTATAGATATAGTAATGTGGACATTAAGAAGAGATGCTTTATACGCAAGGAAAAAGGCTATGGACATTCGCATTAAAGACAGACCTCTTGGTGGAGATGCTATTGCTTTTTAGATATGGGTGTTATGGCTGCTTTTACTGTGGAAAATATTTATGATAATAAAAGAAACGATATCTATTACTGGGAAAACTTAAATAGTTCAAATTATGATAAACAAGATTTTGAAAAAAGATTGAATAAAATTTTGATGTTAAAGATTGATTGGGGATTCAAAATATGAGAATTATGGGGACTTCATTCTTTTTGGGAATAATGGCAACAATTATACTGGGTATTACGCTGCTTAGTATAGCCATTTATGATATTGCATGTCACAGAATTCGTCATGTTATTAAGTATTTGTTTTTTATTCTTATGGGAATATTACTGATAATTTTTAGTTTGCTGTTTACAGTGACAGGTGGGACAAATCTTTTATTAGTCTTAAGAGAAATAGATATTTACTACGATAAAGAAATAGCATTTGCTTTTGCAATCTTCACATGTTGGTCACTTTTTATTGCTGTACGATATTATGGTTATGTATTATTGCCGGAGTATTCGAATTTAAACAAAGAATTGAGATTTAAGATATCAAGAAAGACGATTTATCTTTCTTTTTGTACGTTAATAGCTGAATTGCTTATACTATGGTGGTGTTGGCCGATTCTTGCGTATGTGATAGATATAATACTCTGTTATTTATAATACTTTTAAGGATTTATAGGTAAAGAAGAATAATAGTCTTCCACAAAGGACAGCCGCAATTTGTGTCTGCTGCAGATTATACTTTCTCATTAGATAATGAAGAGGTAGAGAAATGATTTCAAAAATGAAATTACAGAATGGGATATTGACATTGATAGGATTTATTATGTTAGTATCCATTTGTGTTTTAGTTAATCGTTTAGAATCAAGAAAGCCTGAAATAGAAATAAGGGAAAGTATTGAGGGCGTCAATGTCTATAATGAAGAAAGTAAATTAGTGGATTTACTGCAATTTAATTATAGGACGAATAAACATTATGTTCTTACATACATTATTCAATCTTTTGGAACTGAAATTGATGTTTTTGAATATTATAGAAAAAATTTGGAAAAGATCGGATGGGAATTTACAGGAGAAGCAGATAATATTGATCATTCAAACAATAGAAAGATAGGGGAATCATTTAATTTCCAAAAAGGGAAGTATAGATTGGGAATATATTTTAGTACTCGGGATTTGCATAATTACGAAAAAAGTAATGGGCAAGATCCTCTGAAGTATTCTGTAACAATCTATCCCCAAACATAAAGGGAGGGAAATAATTTATGTTTAGTCATAATAAGCGGGACAATTTGCCTATAGTTAATTATTGTTCTTTTATTCTGACAGGAATGCTTTCAATTCTTTATTGTGTTGAGAAAATCTATGAGGGGAAATTTATATTCATAGATTTTTCAGACTATGGTCTTTTAGTTCTGATTTTCCTGATGAGTATTTTTATAATATTTATAGGAGCATTACAACTTCGTGCAGCCTTAAGACGTTTAGGACGAGAGATCGAAAGCAATGATCAGAAACCGATTGCGCATAAACTGATGAAGTTATTTTGGTATCCTGATGAATATTACGAAAGAAAAAATAATCACACCCGTTTCAATAAAATAAAACATTACATAGGGCTTTTGATTATTGTCATATCTATTTTTCTTGTGGGAGTTGTCTTTTTTTATTGGAATCAGTCAATTTTATTTGAAATTATTATAAAAATTTCTATTCTTATGAATATTATGGTGTATTGTAGAAAGTATCTGATGTAATGTACGGGGAACTGTTGACATCGTTTGTGTGGCTAAAGGAAAGAACAAACTCACTACTGATACCGTATAGGCCGCACTGCCTTAGTAGCCGTCGCGGGAGGCCTGACAGGAGACCTGCGACCGGAGCCTGTATGGCGCAAATGGGGACAGGATGGTATAGGTGATTGATATGAAAAATACTAAAATATGGGTTGCGTTTAGTTTATTAATAGGATTATGCGTTATGTATTTACACATGAATACATTTCAAATGGAATATGCAACCTATTATGCAGCATTTAGATATAGGTTTAAGGTCGATAGGATATTTACTGATTTGTGGACAAAAACAGCCTTAGAGTCGGATTGTTTTGCTTATAAGTATGAATATCCCTATATATTTTTGTATGGTATAGGAGGATATACAAAAGTAAACTTAATTCCTTTTTGTGGGAAAACGATTAAAGTGGTTAATGAAATTTATTACAGAAACATCCCGGATGATTTGAGAAGTGATGTGTTAAGTTCTTTATCACAGCTAAATGAATCTTATCTATGGGGGATAGAAATTAGATATGACTTTATAGGATTGCCCAAAAGAGATATAGATATTTTTAAAGAACTACAAAGAAAAGGGAATGAGAAAAAAATTAATTATATTAAAAGGAAATCGTATTATGTTTCTGATAAAAAGTTTATGGAAAAATATATTGATAGTATAAAAGGGTTAGATATACTTGATAAAAAGCTGGAAGATATTACCTCAGAAAGCGAATAGTATGGCAGGAGTGAACGCCTTCCTAAAAAGAACAGGGAAAGATCAAAGACCCGGAAGTTCATAAAATAGCAAGCGGGACTATAATCAGTTTAGTCATGTGGGATGGAAAGTTCTATTGCCGGCTTGGAAGGTGGGATGCTTGTGGGAGCCTATCTTTATGATCGTGTGGTTATAGAAAAATAGGCTTGAGGGAAGTGAGAAATATAAAGAATCAGTATAATTCTTTCCTTGCGAATGAAGGAGGGGATAAGAAATGAAATATATCTTTAGTAATCAAGTGATTGATTTTGCCATGCTTTTTCTCATGATATGGAATGTATGGATATTTATATTTAACAAATCTAAAAAAGAAGATATGAAGATGGTTGTAAAGAATATCCCAGTGTATATTCGAATTCCTTTTATATTTTGTATAGATGTATTAATAGGAGCGGCGATACTGATAGATATTGGGATCATTAATTATTCAAATAAATTTTTGATAATGACATCTGTAATATGGGGAGGGTGGCTATGGTTTCTTTTGGTGCTATATGAATTGAGAAGGAACCGAGCAAAAGTTGCAAATTGTTATGATGTTAAAGATGATGTCCGGTTAATAGCATGGTTACTTTTAGGATTAATGTTAATATTTATAAACTTACTACCGGAACCTTGACATGGGAAAATATAGAAAACAAAGTAGAATATAAAGCAAGCAAAAAAGGATTACTGAACATTCCCATACTGTCTGTCAAAGGAAGCACAGCCATAACCGCCCAATCCGCAGTGAACTCTGAGTATCTAATTATGATGATGAACAGTTTAAAAAGGACTTTGAACGGAATTTTATTGTGAAGGATTGAATCGAGGAATGCATAATGAAGATTACCGGTCTTTCGTTTTTTGGAGGAATAGTATTTACTGTTTTAATATTTGCTTTTATGTGCTGTGCTATAGGTGAGGATCTTATTCGACATAAAGATAGGAGACATCCGTCTCTCTATAAGTATGTCATATTTATATTCATGGGAATATTGCTAACTGTGTTTAGCTTTTTATTTGTAGTATTGACTGAAACTAATGTCTTAGAAATACTATTAAATATAGATATGTCTCATAGTTCATTGATTAGTTTAATAGGTTCTATTTTTGTATGCATAGCCGCGTTTATTCTAGTTCGATATTTTGCTTACATATTAACGCCTGAATTTACGAAGAAAAGCGAAAGTGAAATTGCACAGGTGCAAAAACAAACCATTCTTTTATCAATATTAAATGTGTTTATTGAATTGTTTGTAATAGGGTATTACCGAGATGTGTTGTGGTATATAATCTCCTGGATTTTCTATTAATTAATGAAATTCAATATATAAGGTATTACTGAACAAAGCGGGATCTACATAGGGAAAAAAGAATACGACACCAAGTCAAAAACAACACCCACCTCAAAGGCGCCGTCATAGACAGCAAAGCACCGGCAGAAAAGAACAAACTCACCACCGGTACTTTGACATGGGAAAACATGGACAACAAAACCGAATACAAAGAAAAAGAAAAAGCAAGCGGAATCACTGCATCCACCAATGCCGTATCCAAACTCAACACCTTAAGACTGGGCTATGTACCGACCGTACTCGTGAAAGGGAAATCAGAAAGCACCACTTTGGACGGAACCTGAAAGAAAACAACCGGATGAAAAGTATATTATAAATGTACATAAACAAATAGATTAATGATGGAGAATTTATGATAATGGATATTATTGTATGCATAGCCTATGTTTTTATAGGAATAAGGTGGATTTTTCAGAATGTACGTTTAGGTACATTTTCAGCATGTACTACTTGGAAAATTATGGGGTTAAAGCTTTTCATGTTATTAATGGTACCTTTAGCATTATTTGTTTATGTGTATTTTGCGGATAATTTGACACAAAGGTTATTCTTGGGGATGTTAGTAATCATTTTGGGTCAAATTGGAGATTATTTATTGTTCAAGGAAACACAAAGGATCCTTATTAATACTGTTAAGTATGAGATGACAGAAGAATTTAATAAGAAACTTGCAGATGAAAAGTTTAAATTTCAAATTCGAATGATGGGATTGTCTGTAATTGTATTTATGGGAATCATATCTTGTTTTCTGGCAGAATGATGTTTTCATCCCTTAAGGGTTTCGTCATAGACAGTAAAGCACCGGTAGAAAAGAATAAACTCGTCACTGCTAACATTCTGTAACCCATCACAGACTGGGAAGGCAGATATATCTATGACTATGACTTTAAACAGGGAAATCATACTATTCTTTTCGGGATAAGAAGTATGTAATTATAGGATGGGAAGATAGTTTTATGAAGATGATAATTGATAAAGAAAAGATAGGGAAGAATTTTTATCTTCTGATATTCATGATAATAGTATTCATGGGTTTATTTGTATTTAATCGCTTTGAGTCAAAGCGGCCCGAAAAAGAGATACGAGATAATATACCTGCAATTACTTTATACAAAGAAGATGGTTTATTAGGAGATAAGTTATTATTTTCATATAGAAATTCAAATTTATATATACTTACTATGGGAAGTAAAGCATATGCGTCAGAAGAAGAAATTGTTGAATATTATAAAGAATGTTTTATTAAACACGGATGGAAATATGATGGATGTAGAGACAACATCGATTATTCCAATCATTCTAAAATTGAGAATGTATATCTTTTTAATAAAGGTATGTATGAATTAACATTGAACTTCCATCAATCTGACTTATTGGATGAGCAAGTTATCAGACAAAAAAGCCATTAAAATACTATATAACGGTTCATCCAAAACATAGCTATTAGTGTTGACGGAGGGGAAAGTAAACTTACTGATGGTCTGATAGATGTGCGTAAGCGAATTAAGGATGGGAAAATGATTGAAGATTAATTGAGAATATTATGAATATCTATAAAAAATCTTTACAGGATGAAAAAAGAATAAAGAGATGGAGTATCTGTTGTTGGGTAAGTGCTGGAATCTCTTGGTTTATACAGCAGAAATATATTCAGTGGATATACCAAAATCTAAGATATACTAAGTTTGGAAGAGAATTTAGTATAGTTTTTGTATTCATAGTTGTATTTCCATGTCTATTAAATTTACTTTTATGGCCAAGTCAATATTATTCAGAAAAAGAATTGAGAGAAAATATACCTCCAATAATGGTTTACCAAGAGTCAAACGAATTGAAGAAATCATTAAAATTTTGGTATAGATTACCGGGGCATTACCATGGATCAGAGAATTATTCTGTGTTTACACCGCGGCTGGAAATTATTAATTATTATATGGAAGAGTTAAGAAAATATGGATGGGAATTTATAGCGGAAGAGGACAATGTTGAAAAATTTAATGGGAAAAAAGTGGAAGAAAAATATATATTTTGTAATGGAACGTATGAGCTCCAATTATCTTTTCCTGTGGAGACAACAGTAAATTTTGAAGGGGTAGTATATGAAAAAAGTTATTATATCATGGTATTTCCAATAGATAGATAAATGGAAATACTTAAAGTCAGGCTGTCCACTGCAGCATATAGGGAAAGAAATCTTTTTATCGAAAGTGAACAGGACAGGAAGAGTTACGAAGAAAAAAGCAAAATCTCGAACATGTCTGTCAGCGGCAGACCGGGAAGCGCCGTCAGCGTGAGCGGATGAAATGGACACATAGAGTCTGCGCCTCTTAGATGGAAACGAAGTGGGATATTTTAATATGGAAGGTACTAAAGAAGAGACAGAAGACCGAAAAGTATTATTCGAAAATCATGGGAGATAGTGCATAAAAAATGAATTGAAGGCGGGGGGAATAAAGTTTTTATCTCGTGTATCCACTTTTGGATTGGTTATGCTGCTGCATTGGGATTTTATGTAAATTTCCAGGTTGAACAGTATGAAGCCATAGATACAAAATTTAAAGAACAAGGTAAATCGTATGTGGAGGACTTATATAACAGGATTAAGAGTGATACAACCGAAGTAATGGATTAGATATAAGGATGTGGAAATAGATATTATGGAATATATTATAGGGTTTATAGCGATAGTGGTGATAATTATCTATTATATTGGAATGGTAGTTTGGCAGGATACCATTACAAGGCGGTTTCAGAAAATTATAAAAACAGCAGAAATTAATAATAAGGAAATACATGAGTCTGATTTATCAATTTTAAAACAAACTCTATTTCCTAATGGGAGTGACATAAAAAATATATATAATACTATTTCAGCAGGTGGAATTCAGGAAATAGAGTGTATAAAGGTCTATGAAGGTAAATATTTTGTAAAAATGAAATTTTATGGAGAGGGATATTTTACATTAAAAGGAAATCATGTGGATATTGTTTCGGTTGGTCATGTTATAAATATGAAAAATGGACAATTGCTATACACACCACAAAATGATGATACGGAATATATTTCAATGACACAGAAAGACTACTGAAGTAATGATGGGAAAACTTTTTGGAAGGTCTTGGATTGAGCCATAGCTGCATGCATGAAATATAATGAATCCACTGCTGCAAATGGTTATATCCTGCATATAGAAGTCTACGGCTCCTGAAATATCTGTGCAGGGGGGATCATATACGGTTTGTTGATTATCAGGAGCAGATATAAGGAGATACAATGGGTGCATCTATTCTGGTACTTATATATAGAATCATAGTAATATTTATAGGAGTATCCCTTCTGGTTTATAGGCAGATGGTTAGATATAACTCTGAAAATATTACCTTACAGGTTGTAGAGGCAAAAAAAGTATGGACATCTCCGACATCATGGGGAATTTACCGATTTTTCGTGACTTATGAATATAATGGTGTTGTTTACCGGCAGAAGAGTATCGAATTTGGAGTTTTTCTTTTTTCATTCAAGAATAAAACCATATATAATTGCACCGGGAAACGAAGCAAAAGCGGAAAGGTTAGTTGCGATCAGATATTCTGCATTGAAAAAATTGCGCTATTTTTTATATTGGCTGGTGTATGTTCGTTTTTTAATCGCAGGTTTTGATGCAGTATTATTGGTTATATGAGAGAAGAATACGAATATAAAAAGAGCGGCGGTACATGTGGCGGGAAGTAAGATGGTTACATTATGGGTGACTTGATGAATGAATTTATGAAGAAAAAGGCTATCAGCATGCTTCGAATGGAATTGATAATGACTTTGATTTATATAGGAGCATGGGGGATTTGGGGGATAATGGCAATTGTTGATTTGAATGTTGCAAAAATTTTCTTTTTAGAAATGAGTATTTATATTACGCTGATAATCCATTATCATGTTCCTGCGCATAAATGGAATTATTCTGGTAGTATTCAAGCTATTGGAATCATTTCCGTCTTATATGCGTACTTTATGATATGGCATGGATTTCCTATTGATTGGGGAAATGGTACGACTACTTTGTTTATCCATTTGTTCTTGGGGATTACAAAAGTGATTCATAGTGATTTCATAAGGATATCTATTATATCTTTAACATACTTTGTGTCAGTTTATGTCATTTCATTGGCGCTATTTTGGATCCTATGCGCACTTAATAGAAAAAATCAATGTTACCAAAGAAAATGATGTCGATCTCACTACAGGAAAAGATATGACAGGACTAAACAGAAACACGGATACAACCTGAATAAATATAAAGCTATAGAGCTGGAATTCAGGAAAAGGAACGAATTATGATTATCTGTGCTATATCGGATAATTATAATTAATATTAGATGGGATGAATTAGAATAAGGAAGATGCATCATGGATAATGGCGAATATATTCTGGGAATATTAGTTATTATTGCAATTTATATATATTACATTGGTGATGTGGTATGGGGATTCAATATTTCTGATAGACTCTGTAAAAAGGCAAAAGAGACTGAGCATAAAATTAATGCACGGCGTAAATCTGACATGGTCATGTTACAAAGTGTTGAATTTGCTGATAATATCAATGTGGCAGAGTTATATGATAATTTATGCAAAGGGGGAATACAGGGGATAAAGTCCATAAAAAAGTTGGAGATAGATATTGGGTGGAGATGGAATTTTATGGAAAAGGGTACTTTACATTGACAGCTGGCAGGGTAAATATTGTTTCTATAGGAAATATTATTAATATGAAAAATGGTAAATTATTGCGTAGTCCTCAGCAGGATAGCCTAAAATATACAAAGAATATGCAGGTTTAGTATTTAAGTCTTCTGGCGGGAGCGGGGGGGGCGGCCAACGAACATGCCATAGGATATCTGGAAAAAATCAAATGGAAAGACCGGACAAACAAGCTTCTTGAGGCAGTGCAGAACATCTCTGCCGCCTTTGGGGGAATCCTGTCCAAGATGACAGGAGGGAGCGGACACACAGGAGCATACATCTCTCAGATGGGGACGAAGTGGAAGTTACAGCTAATTGATTTTTCTAATAAAGAAGGGGGGTATAATTAATTCAATTGCCGGATGGAGGGGTTATTTTACCGCAATGGGGAAACTGTGGAAATCCCTCCCTCAGGACTTATGGCAGAATTTGATAGCAGTCCTTCTGCCGGAGTTTCTTTAGCAATTGGTTATACATGGTGGGTAGGGAGAATTTATGGATAAGGATAATCGGATTATTACAAAAGTGAAGGAAATAGTATTAAATATATTTATCACGGTAATTCTGACGTCATTTGGGATTTGGCTAATAGGTGGTATAACTTACAATGTCTTCCAAAAGGAGCAAATTCATCAACGAATTTTAGCGTTAGAAAAAAAGGCATATGATATAGAACCTCTGGAGGCATATGATGTATCTGATTTTCAATTAACAAACCGAAGAGCAATCATAGCAAAATCTGTTCGAACCTATATTAAACCCATTACTCCTGATAAATCGCCCCAAATAGTAAAAGAAGAATTTCTTCAATATTTTATATCTCATGGATGGAATATAAAGCATGCGCGGGAAAAACCTAAACCATACCTGCAAGTGCAAAATGATGACTATATTGTTACTTTGGATTTAGTATCTCAAGAAACTAATACTTGGCGTATGATAATCGCGTATAATGATTTTTTTGAAAGAAACAATTTATAAAAATGCGAAGTATATGCAAAGTAATTGGGAAAAGCATTTCCATTTTTAGTATTTACACAAAACTCAAAATTTTCTTTATTAGAAAAGCGTTTCTCCTGTGGGGATAAAACCTTGTGTGGGGATAAAACCTTGTGGAGAAACGCTTTTGTCGTTTAATCAGAATCCCGGAGTCAGGGTCGCCTGGAAGTTGTCGTTGATGTATTTTCTGGTGGCTTCTGTCTGGAATATTTTTACAAATTTTTGATAGGTGGGGTTGTCTTTATCCTGCTCACGGGCGGCGATGACATTTACATACGGGCTGGTATTGTCTTCCTGGGCGAGAGCCGTCTTCGGATCCAGTCCCGCGGATACTGCGTAGCCGCCGTTGATGATGGAGGCGTCGCAGTCTTCAAGAGCTCTTGGGAGCTGTGGCGCTTCCAGTTCGATGATTTTCAGATTTTTCGGGTTGGAAGCGATATCGGAGACGACCGCTTTGACAGGATTGACGCCTTCTTTTAATTTCAGCAGGCCGTTTTTCTCCAGAAGAAGGAGGGCGCGGCCTCCGTTGGATGGATCGTTCGGAATTGCAATGGATGCGCCGTCGGGGAGATCGGACAGAGTCTTGTGTTTATTTGAGAACAGACGAAGGGGCGCGAGATAAGTGTTTCCGATGGGAACAAGTTTTGTGCCGTTCTTTTCATTGAATGCTTCAAGGAAGGGGACGTGCTGGTAAGAATTTACGTCGATATCGCCCTGCGCCAGTGCCTGGTTGGGGGTGACATAGTCGGAGAAGGGGACGATGGTCACTTTGAGGCCTTCTTTTTCGGCTTCTTTGGCGACGAATTCCACGACCTGTTCCGAGTAGCCCGGTGTCGTGCCGACTTTGATTTCATTTTTTGTTTTCGCAGGGTCAGCAGACGCGGCGTCTTTTTTATCGCTGCCGCAGCCTGCGATGAAGCCTGCACATGCCAATGCGGCCAGGGAAATGATGACAGTTTTTTTCAGATTCATAATACATACCTCTCTTTTTTAAAAATAATTTTGTGATAAATTTGGAAACCGGAAATAAGAATGGCGGAAACGGGTAAAAAAAAACTCCATCCCAGCAAAGGGACGAAGACCGTGTTACCACCCAATTTTACCTGCACGTCACCGCACAGGCCTCCATAGGTACGCCGGCTTGCGCCTTGATACCGCATCTCTGTAACGGGAGATCCCGGGCTGCTTTATTATTCGGCAAACCTGACTCGGAGGCCATGTTCAGCGAATTTTCCCGCACTCCTTTTCACCCGCCGGAGCTCTCTTTGGCAGTTCCATCCGCTTACTCTTCTCTTCATAGTCATTATGTAAGTTGGAACAAATATACCACGCGTTTTTTTGCGTGTCAAGGAAAATTTTAAAAGGAATGGGGGTTGGGGGATCTTTTTGTCAGATTTCTTTGCATTTAAGAATGATTTTTATTTTCTGCCGCAAAATAATTGGCACTCTGATTTAATAATTGAATTAGGGGAAGCTATTTTATATAATAGGAAGTAAGTAATAATTAGGGTGTAGGAAAAGAAACAGGTTTTGTATTTTATGAAAAATTTTCAGTTACAGGAAGCGGGGAAGGGAAATCATGACATCAGGGAAAGAAGATTATTTGAAAGCGATTTACATCATCAGCGAAGATCATGAGCTGGTATCCAACAAGGAATTGTCCGACATGCTCCATGTGTCGCCGCCGTCAGTGAGCGAGATGATTATGAAGCTGCAGAAAGAAGGGTATGTGGACTACACTGCTTACAAAGGCAGCAAGATGACGAGGAAGGGAAGGCGGGAAGCGGGCAAGCTTTTCCGTTTTCATGCGCTGTGGGAAGTATTCCTTGTGGAAAAGCTCCATTTCTCCTGGAGCGAAGCTCATGAGCAGGCGGACGGTCTGGAACACCAGACGAGCGACATGCTTGCGGAACGGCTTGATGAGTTTCTCGGACATCCTGAACACTGTCCCCATGGTGATCCCATTCCGAAGGCGGACGGCAGCCGCAAAGGGCTTACTTTCCGTACGCTTTCTGATTTAAAGGAGGGGGACAGTACCACTATCCGCCGTATTGTGGAAGATTACAGCCTGATGGACTATCTTCAGGAGAAAGGCATCCATCCCGATATGCGGGTCACTGTAAAAGAAAAGGAACCTTATGAAGGACCGATTCTTCTTGCTACGGAGGCGGGTGATATTTCTCTCAGCTACAAAGCGGTGGAACAGATTTTTGTTGATGAATAGGATGAATAGAATAATACGGAGAGCCTCGTTTGGGGCTCTTTTTAATAGCGGCAGGCAGGTGCTTTATTTCCCTTTATGCATAAATGGCATATGAAACGGGGGAATACATGCAGAAAAAGTACGATGAAAAAGGCTATACAATTAAAGACAAATCGCTTATAATACATTTACACAATTTTGAATGATGTATACGGAAAAAGACAGAAATGTCTGCCGAAGGAGTAACACTATCAGGCGTCCTGCGGGACACGAAACCGTGTACGGACAAACCTCTGGAGAGTGTCGTATATGACCGCCGAAGGTGCAGGGGCGCGGGGAAGAGTAGTCCTCCCGTTCTAATCTCTCAGGCAAAAGGACAGGGTCGGTGCAGCAATGGAAACATGCATGCCGGCTCTGTTTTTGTCTTCAGGGCCGGTTTTTATATTGTTCCGTCATGTCCTGGTGTACGGAAGTTTTTGAGGGTGGGAGTGAATGCGAATGCTTGACTTGTTAAACCAAATTGATGCGATTGTCTGGGGCCCGTGGCTCCTTGTTCTTCTGGTAGGAACCGGCGTATATCTGACTATCCGCCTCGGGTTTCTCCAGATGGTCAAGCTGCCAAGGGCCCTTCGGCTGATTTTCTTTGCCAGAAATAAAGGCGACGGCGACATTGACAGTTTCAAGGCACTCTGCACGGCGCTTGCCGCAACGGTAGGCACAGGAAATATCGTAGGCGTTGCCACTGCTATCAAATTGGGCGGCCCCGGCGCGCTTTTCTGGATGTGGGTAGCCGCTTTCTTCGGCATGGCTACCAAGTACGCCGAAGGCTGCCTTGCCGTTAAGTTCCGCTCTATCGATGAAAATGGAAATATCGCAGGCGGACCGATGTATTACATTGAGCAGGGGCTGGGAAAGAAATGGAAACCTCTGGCGCTGGCATTTGCTTTCTTCGGTACGCTCACCGCTATGCTCGGATCCGGTACGACTACGCAGGTCAATGCTATTACGTCTTCTTTACAGGCATCCATGGGTGTTCCTATCCTGCCCTCTGCAGCAGTGATTACCATCCTTGTTGCTATTATTACTTTCGGCGGATTGAAATCCATTTCAAAAACAGCGGAAAAAATAGTTCCTGCCATGGCTGTTCTTTATTTTATTATCACGGTGGCTCTTCTTGTTATATTTTCGGGAGAACTGCCCCATGCGCTGGCTCTCGTTTTTGACGGCGCTTTTGAAGGTACGGCGGCAGCCGGCGGATTTGCCGGTGCGGGCATTATGCTTGCCATGCGGAGCGGTATCGCCCGCGGCCTTTTTTCCAATGAATCCGGCCTGGGCTCCGCGCCGATCGTGGCGGCAGCGGCAAAAACAAAATGGCCGGCTGAACAGGGGCTTATTTCCATGACCGGCACTTTTATTGATACCATCATTATCTGTACCCTGACGGGGCTTACCATCATCGTTTCGGGTGCATGGCTCGGAGATACCAACGGCGCAGCTCTTACACAGGCCGCTTTCAGCCATGGTTATGGTGCTGTCTCGCCGATCCTTCTGACGGTTTCTCTGACACTTTTCGCTTTCACCACCATTCTCGGCTGGAACTATTACGGTGAACGCTGCCTCGTATACCTTGTGGGTGTCAGAGGGATTACTCCTTACCGCTTGTGCTATGTCGCCATTATCGCAGGAAGCGCTTTCATGCAGCTTGAAGAAATCTGGGCCCTTGCAGATATTGTAAACGGTCTCATGGCCATTCCGAACCTGATTGCCCTTCTTGGTCTCACCGGTGTAGTTGTCGCGGAAACAAAGCGGTATTTCCAGCACCTTGCCATTCGTGATGCGAAATTGGTGGCTTACAAAGCGAGGCATATAGGGAAGAAGTAATCGCAAGTCAGCAGTCAGATGATGCGGCATATACGATGATTTGTCTGCAGCCGGGACATAAAAAAGAGAAAATGAAAATGCGGTACCTGTCAAGCGTGATGGGTACCGTTTTTGTATCAGCAGATAACAGATGACAGCTTACAGCTGACAGATAGCAACTAGCAGCTAGGAGCTAAGAGCTGGAAACTAAGAACTAGCAACTAGAAGCTAGTAGCTAGCCATTAGCTGTTAGCTGTTAGCGGCAAGACGTCATCAGCGTAATAGATTCTTTACTCCGTGCTACTATTCCGTTTCCTGCCTTTCTCAAACAGCATTCTTGCTCCTGCTCTGAATAACTGGGGGCGGAAAGTGTGTCCGGGGTATAAGGGATAATTATTTTGCCGGATAAAAACCGCCTCTGAAGGTCAGATTCAGGTCTGACGGCCAGGGCGGCATTTTAATATTTATAGAATGTATTTTTCAGCAAAAACGGCGGTAGAGTTTTTCTGCGGCTTCCACGTCTGTCATATGGAAGCGATGGAGTTTTTTGGTAAGCATGCCGATAAAAGGGTGGGAGCGGAGGAAGCGGACCGCTTTTTCTTTTATCCCATTTTTATCTGTATCGGTATAGCCTTTTTCAATGGCATCCAGCCAGTCTCTTTCTTCTGCGTAGTTTATTCTGCAGATTCCGTGGAGAAGAAGAAGGAAATCCTGTATTTTCTGCGTTTCTTTCCTGCTGCAGTAGTGCCGGCTTTCCCAGTCGAGAAACGTAATTTTTCCGCCGGTGCTGCACAAGATATCCCGCGGCGCAGGACGGCCGTGGATGACACCCGCATTGTGGAGTGCGGCAAGAGACGCGCCTATGCGGTAGAGGAGTTTCTTTTTCTCTTCAAAGGGGAGATCAGGATCTTCCATCCAGTCTTCTATCGTGGGGCCGCCGTCACGGGTGACCATGTATTCGGATGTGAGTACTTCGATTTGCGGAACGAGCGCGGGGCATGCCTTCGCGGCGATGGCAATCCGGGCAACTTCGAAAAGAAATTCCGTTTTCGGAGGCTGCTTTATCAGTCGGTTTCTTTTATTGCTGTACTTTCTTTTGATCCAGAAAATGGTATCATCGATTTTAAATCGTATATTCTTTTGATCCGGATGGCAGGCGATTTCTTTTTCCGCCGCTTGCTTTATGATTTCTGCATTCATGATTTCCCTGTGTGACGGTTAAATACTTTTAATAGATATATCCATCTTAGCACGTTGACCCGATTTTTCAAGTTTCATGGAAGAGCCGGCGGCTTGAATAATCGGTTTATATTTCCTATACTGGACGTAGAATGATGAGAGGACACAGGGGATTGGAGCAGTGCGCGGGAGGACATATGGAAGCGGATGAGTGGGAAAGAACGGTTTGCAGTGAAAGAGGAAAAGAGAAATCTTTTTTTGGAGAGAAATTTTCTTCTCCACTTGGTTTATGCTGTTTCTTTCTTGCCGCTTCGGCGTTTTTCTTTTGGAGCCCTTTCGTTTCTTTGACGCTTCTTTTGCTTCCGCCTGCCTGGGAGGATTGGAAGACGGGGTATGTTTCTGATTATTGGAGCGTTTTCCTTGCGGCGGCAGGGTTGGGGCACAATGTTTTTTACAGCCGTTTGACGGATGGTTTTATATCCTGCGCTTTTGTTCTTGGCCTGTACGGGCTTCTCTTTCTGCTGGCAAAGCATGCCATGGGGGCGGGAGACATATTTCTTTCAGGTGCGGCTGCATTATGGCTTGCGCCGGTTTCCGTACCGCTTTTCCTGTTTCTTTCCGCTTCCTCCGCGGCTATTGCAGGCATGGTGCTTCTTTTCCTTGGCAGAATGTCCCGCAGGGAGGGGATTCCTTTCTGCCCGTTCATCGCGTTGGGAGGTGTGGCGGCATATGGCGCGGAAGTATTTCAGCTTCCGTTCTTTCCATCGTGGCACTGTTTTATTTGAGGCTCTTCTGGTTTCGGTTATTTTATCGCTTGCGGCGCTGGCAGTGATCCCTCTGTACACGGGATGGCGGAGCGAGAAAAGGCTGGAACTGGCAGTGGAGGAAGTGGCTTCGGCGATACGGCAGGTGGAAATCCTTGCGAAAAATGAGTCGGCCGATTACCCTTCCATGTCGGAAGGGCTCACATTCTTTTGTGAAACAATGACTGACGGTACGGGACGGTATTACACGAGGAAAGGAACGGAGCGCGTGAATCCGAAAGGATATCTGCCCAAAGGGATCCGCGTGGATGGAGGGAAGGCCTCGCTCCGTTTCCGAAAAGACGGTTTTGCAGGAACGGGAGAAGAATATAATATATTTCTGACCACCGACAATGGGAAATACGGGCGGATGATTACGGTAGCCATGTACACGGGGCGTGTCCGTGTAAGGAAAATAAAATAGTGGGAAAGATCGGTTTTATGGTAGAATGAAAATGTATCAGGGAGATCTGATATATCATTAAAGGAAAGGATTCTTTCCACGGATCATGAGCTGATCCATTTAGTATTTGTCACGAATTTTCGTGCACCTTTTATTTATATAAGAAAAGAGGAATTTTATATGGCTTATTTTATTACCCCGAATGTTACGGCGGATAATTCCGCTTTCCCTCTTCGGCAGGCGGAAGGGAAAGTTCTTGGCCGCGTCCGTTCCCTTGTCAAGGGATCCACGCCGCGGGCGGGAGTGAAGGATTACCGCTTTTTTGTCGATCCTTTATCATCGCTGCCGCCTGAAATGGGAGAAGGCCCACGGTTCGGCTTTACCGGATTTATGAGCCGCAGCGGCTACGGTTTCAATGCTTTTGCCGGTGAAGAGGAGGCGCTTGCCAGATTGCAGGAAGATCTGGGCGGTTCTTTCGTGACATTCACGCCTGCTCTTAGAAATAATAAGTTTTTCGTCCTTGATGATTTGAAAAAGGAAGGACGCACCCCTTTCATGGAACAGGATGAAGATTACCGTCCCGTTCCTGCTTTTGGACGACAGGGAGAGCCAGCGATGGAAGGGGATATTAATAAGTTCTGCCGCCATCTTTTGGAGGGGAAACCTATACCCGGCCTGTCAAAAAAATATTGGAACAATGATTTTACGCCCTACTTCATTGCTGCAGCTGCGGAGCGGCACGATGGAAAGTTGGGCGACTTTGTTCTTTTTGCACCTTTGGACGGCGATGCTTTTGAAGAGACGGTCATTGACGAAGGTGGCGCGTATTTTCACGGTGGCCGTCTCGGGTACAAAGTGATTGACATCTCTGACGAAATCATGGCGGGCCACGTTCTCCGCTGTGCCAATTCACCCCTTTGGTTCGTACCTTTTGAATATATTGAACGCTTGAAGGAGGGGATGGAAGAAGTGCCGGCTGACGGGGATATCTTATCCGCCCGCGGCATTGAAGAAAGGCCGGCGGTATCCTTTGCGTCCGCCGCGGAAACACCTGCGGGTTTGGGAAATATCCTGCCTTCTCTTTTGGAGAAAGACACTTCTGAAAGCGTGACTGCCGGAGAGGAAGGACAGGCAATCGATGAGAAAGTGGAAGAAATAGAAATGTCTGAAGAAACGGAGGAAAAACCGGACAGGGAAGATGAATTCCTGAACCGTTTTTCCGCGCTTGCTTCTTCAAAAGGACTTCTGTATGCGGAAAAAGATTTGATCAATTTCCATATTTCTGTGAAATCTTCGCGCCTGACGATCCTGTCGGGGATGAGCGGCACAGGGAAATCACGTCTTGTCCGCCTTTATGGCGAAGCCCTGGGATTGCCTGATGACCGCATCGCCGTCGTGCCTGTCCGCCCGTCATGGATGGATGACGGAGATATCCTCGGCTATGCGGATATGAAAAATATGATTTACCGCCCTGCCGACACGGGCCTTGCGGAGCTTCTTCTTGATGCGGAAAGGCATCCGGAGGAAATGTATATCGTTTGCTTTGATGAAATGAACCTGGCCAGAGCGGAGCATTACTTTGCCCAATTTATTTCCGTACTGGAAAAAGAGGAGAATCCGGTTATCCGCCTGTATAATCCGTCGCTCCAGGGGCGTCTTTATAATGGAGACGCCTATCCCGCGGAAATTTCCATCGGAAGAAATGTCATTTTCACCGGTACGGTGAACGTGGATGAATCGACGTACCGTTTTTCCGATAAAATCCTCGACCGGGCGAACATGATTACTCTCCATCAGGAACGATTCAGTGACTGGCTCACTGCCGAAAAGGCGGAGCCGCCGGATCTGAAGGAAATATCCTTTGCCCAGTTTGAAAGTTACCGGAAAACGGGGGATATGGAACTCACGGCGCGGGAATTGGAATTCCTTGATACGCTGAATGATGCCCTTCGGGAAGGCGGTGTCCAGGGGTGTATCGGTTTCCGCGTGGCGCGCCAAATGGACAGGTACTTAAAGAATATTCCCGAAAATGACGGTTTTGATCGGGAGGCGGGACTGGACTGCCAGCTGGTACAGAGGATACTTACCAAAATACGCGGCTCTGCCCAGCAGCTGTCTGCTTTGCTTTCTCTCTCCGATAAAGGCGAAGTGGAAGGGCGTTTAGTCAAGGTGCTTGACAGTTTTTCCGATCTTTCCGATTTTGAGGAATCACGATGTGCCTTGCGTGCTAAAGCACAGGAACTGAATTTGTATGATTACACGGTCTGAACGGTCAGGAGAAAAACGGAACCGGATATTTTCGCCGGGGAGAAGGAACCGCCGTGAAAAGAAACTGCCCTTCAGGCTTTCTTTCATTACAAAAGGCGACGGCGGCCGTGTTTACCCGTTTACCCGGTTTGTAAACGGAGAAGAAGCAGTTTTGGAAGAATCCGCCGGTGTGAGTCTCGTGGAAAATCAGGATATCTGGCTCCGCTTCGACGGGCCTCCCGATTTCCGTTTTACCATGGACGGGCTCGATGTGGTGACGCTGCCCCATGCGGAAAAGATTGACGGACAGAGTTATCTCCGTCCCGGATGGAAAGGAGAACTGTTCCTTCTTTTTGAGGGGAGAGACTTCCCGCTTGTTCCCGGTTACTATGTGATTACCGTGACAGGCGCAGGAAAAATATGGCGGGGGCTTTTGGAAATCACCCCTAAGTTCATGGGACGACAGAGCTGGCAAGCTATGCGTGAGGAACTGGTAGAGGAAATAAAAGATCTTTCCTTCGACTTTATGAAACGGAGTATCCATATTTCCCGTTCCATGGAAGGCGAACTGGGGCTGAAATCTGCCATGCTGCTCCGTTTCTATGCCATCAGCGAAGAGTCGGACCGTGTCGTGCAGGTGCTGGGGGAACTGGCGCGTACGGCAAATTCCCGCATTGTCCGCAAACAGGGTGTCGTAAGGAGCAATCGGGATGCCGCAGGCGCCCATATCCGCTGCGCAGCGGGAAAGTCGCGGGAAGGGACGCCCGTCCTGCCTGTCATTTGCTCGGAAGTGACCTGGAACGTGGCGGAGAATCGTTTTGCCAAAGCTATTTTACAAAAGCTGGATGAAAATCTCCGTTCTTTTGTACAGGAAATTGACGATCATGCACGGCGGCTGGGAAAAGTACAGGATGCCAATGCGGGATACTATAAAAATCGAGATTTTAAAAACGGGGCCAATGCGCTTTCTCATTTTGAGAAATACCGGGCCCGGGCGGTGCATATACGAAATGCTATCCGGATGGTGGCAGAGGCGACTTGGTTTCATGAAGCAGAAAGCGGAATGCCCGAAACACTGCCCATGACTGTTTTTCTTGACCCCCGTTATTCCCTCTTATACAGGCTGTACAGAAATTTGAAAAATCCTGCCGACAGTCTTTCCGTATCATCTTTCTATCAATTCCAGTGGAAGAGGACAGACAAACTGTACGAACTTTGGTGTTTCCTCCAATTCATCAAGGCTCTGGAAGAAAAGGGGTGGGAGCTGGCGACGGGCCCTGCCGTGGTACAGGAAGACGGGAAGTACCGTCTGTCCAGCCTGGAAGAAGGAACGGAAATTACTCTGTCAAGGAATGATGAAAAGATCCGTCTCATTTATGACGGCACTGTGCCCCAGCATGCATCGGACACCGACAGGGAAACGGATCCTCTCTATACGAATAATGTCCACCGCCGTCCTGATCTCCGCATGGACTACTATCGGAACGAAGCGTATTATGGCTCTCTCGTAGCAGATTTTAAATACCGTGACATTTTTTTCCTGTGGCGCGACGCGGCAAGAAGTGCAGGCATCCGTACCCAGTTCAACGCGTACCGCGATATGAATACGAAATTTTACCGCGGCATGGAAGAGGGCGATTCTCTCAGGAACAGCCGGCCTGTAAAAGAAGTGTGGGCGGTTTTTCCGAAAGAAATACCTCCCCGCGGAGATGAGGATTTCAATCTTCGTTTCATTTCTCTTGCTCCCGGTCTGAAAGCGAACGGGAATCTGGCGGAGATGGTGGAGCGGTACATTGTTTCTCTGAATGAAAATTAGGACAAAAAAGCGTTTGGAACCAAACAGTCCAAGCGCTTTTCAATTTACCGGATATGGTCTTTTGGAATCTGTGCCTCGCAGAGGTGGTGGATTTCTTCCGTATGCCTGCTTTCTGTAAGGAAGTAAAGGAAATCACCGGAGAGAAGTTTTGTATCAGGGTCGGGAATCATATCTGCCCCCTGCCTTTTGATATTGACGAGTACCGTGTGAGACAGACGGGGGATTTCCTCCACTGTCCGGTTTTCGAGGATGGAACCGCTGCCCACGGGAACTTCCAGAATATTTCTTTCTTCGTCGGAAACGGGCGTAGAACCATTGGACAGGGATTTTTTCAAGAGAGAATCATAAATCGGCTGGCCTTTCAGCAGTTCCGCTGTGACATAAGCTACGGCGGAAGCGAGGGCAAGCGCCGTGAGGTGATGGAAGTCACCTGTCATTTCCAGAATGAGGAGCGTCCCCGTAATGGGAGCGCGGATACTGGCGGCAAAGAAAGCGGCCATGGCAATGATAATAATGTTTGGCAGGTAGAGGGCGGATAAAATGCCTGCAGAGATGAGGAGTTCCCCCTCCAGGGAGCCGATGAGGGCGCCGATGACGAGAAGAGGCAGGAAAAAACCGCCGGGAACGCCGCAGCCGTAACTGATGAGGGTGAAAAGAAATTTTGCCAGAAGAAGCGCCGCAAGGAATCCGAAGCCGTACCGTGCTTTTGCCAGCGAATCGACCAGGAAATTTCCTCCGCCCAAGACATCGGGCAGTGTGAAAGCAAGAATCGTCGCTGCAAAGAGGGCAAACATGATTTTCATATATTGGTTTCTGAAGACGGGAAGACCGTAAAAAGCGTCCATATGGAGCAGGCCGTAATTGAAAACGATACCTGCAAAACCGCAGGAAACGGCAATAAGCGCTACACACCACAAGTATTCCGACGGCAGATGGACAAGAAGAGGAAAGGAAAAACTTGTCGCCGATCCGAAAAAGAACTGGGACACAATGGTGGCGGAAATAGCGGAAGCCATTGTAGGGAGAAGAACAGCGCCCGAAAAATTGCGGTGGAGCTCCTCCAAAGCGAACATCGTTCCCGCCAGGGGAGCATTAAACGCCGCCGCAAGACCCGCGCTGGCGCCGCTGGTGATGAGATACCGTTCCTCCATGCGTGTCCGTCCCATGAGGCGGCTCAAGCCCTGGGCGGCAACGGCGCCGATTTGAATAGACGGCCCTTCACGGCCCAGAGACAAGCCCGCGCCGATGCCTAAAGCACCTGCGGTGATTTTTACCCAGAGAATGCGGAACCATTTCATTTTGAAGAAACCGAGAATGACACCCTTCACCTGCGGAATCCCCGACCCGGAAGCCATGGGGGCGTATCGGCACATGCCGTAAAGTACGCCGCCGATGAAGAAAAGTGCTGCCAGCCACCAAAGGAGGGGGAGGAAATCGGAAATCCCGAAAGACGGGATAATGATTTCCTGAAACAGACGGCGGCGATAGGTATCAGCCAGTCCCAGGAGGAAACGGAAAAGGGCAATCAAAAGACCGCCGGCGATTCCGACGAGGATTCCCTCCAGAAAAAGGCGGAGACGGAACCGGTGCCAGTGATCAAGAGCGAGATATGTTTTGAAAAGCTGTTTGTTAAACTGCAGGCGGGATTCTTCTCTTTCCGCCTTTTCCGATTGAGAGTCCATAATCTTTCCGATAGAAATAAGCCGCGAAGATGCTGCAGCCTGAAAATTAAAGTTTAACCTGGTAAGTGAGTACCGCGTCGATAGCGGAAATGGCGTTTTCCCAGGTGAGGTAAGAATCCTTCATCTCCCGGGCGTAAAATTCATCTTTTACGTACTTCGCATTGATTTCCACATTCAATCTGGCCGCACGGATACAGGAAACGGCTTCTTCTGCGGCGATAACCGCGTCGGTGATGACATTCTTATTGCAGTGAAGCAGGAGCTGGGTAAATGCGGGGAGCAGTTCGCTCATAGCGTCTGCCATCCGGTAAGGTGATTCTGCCGATTTTTTAAAAGCCGCTTCCAGATTTTCTTTCCGCTTCGTGTCGGCAGGATCCCTTGGTGATTGGAGAAGCGCCATCAATTCACGGAAGTTTTTTGCATCTTCATCCATCAAATCCAGGAAAATAGAACGGGCTGATTCGAAAATGGCGGCATACTGCTCCGCTTTTTCACGGAAATCATCAGTATTCTTTCCGGAGGAAGAAAGGCGGGAAACCATTTCTCCCAGGGCGCAGGCCTGCGCTCCGATGAGTCCCGCTGCAGCGCCGCCGCCGGGAGCGGGAGCCGTAGAACCGAGAGCGGATAGGTAAGCATCAATCGTCATTTCATGAAATTTAAGAGACATAGGACCTCCTACAGGTTTTATTACTCTTCTTATTATATAGCTCCGGGCAAGACAGAGAAAAAGTAGAAGGGATCCACCGCATACAAGAGCTTTTCTCCGGAAACTTGCAATATTGACGCCTGTGGGTAAGCATGGTATAATACATTCCGTTATACAGCAGGTGCTGTATGACAAGATGCGGCGGGTGTGGTGAAGTGGTTAACACGGCGGATTGTGGCTCCGTTATGCGTGGGTTCGACCCCCACCACTCGCCCCATTTTTTTACACAAATCTATACGGTTTGCAGGAGAGGATTCATTTTCTATAATGGGGGTATAGCCAAGCGGTAAGGCAACGGACTTTGACTCCGTTATCGGTGGTTCGACTCCACCTACCCCTGCCAATATATCGCGCGGACAGCCGCGTTTTTTATTGGTATTTTTAAATGGTGCTGTACCGTAGACACGCATTTTTGTATGTGTATCTGTCTGTGGACTGCAGATTTCATGGTTTAAATTTATGCGAGAGTTTTTACATATTAATGATTACTGCATCTTTCTATCATGAAGGGAAGGCAGATTAATTTCTATTGATTATGAGATGAATATATATAAAGAAAATCATTGTTTTTTCTGATGGTTGTGATAAAATAAAATTCGATTCATCCCGGATGCGGACAGACACCCGCCGGGGGGATGAAAGGAGATTGGAAGAATGAGCAGCTCAGTACAGTTTTATTTGGCGATTTTTATTTTTCTCATGACTTATGCGGGCATTATGTCAGAGAAAATACATCGTACGATTTGTGCTCTTGCCGGCGGCGGCGCTATGATTTACTTTGGTCTCGTTACGCAGGAGCAGGCGATTACAGAATTTATCGATTTCAATACACTGGGACTTTTGACGGGGATGATGATTTTGATTTCCGTTGTGAAGCAATCCGGTTTCTTTCAGGTACTTGCGTTGTGGGCGCTGAAGAAATCAAAGGGATCTCCGCGGGAGCTGCTGATTTTGCTTTCTATCGTCACGGCGGTGGGGGCGGCGCTCATTGATTCTGTCACGGCGGCACTCCTGATCGCGCCCATGACGATTTCCCTGTGCCGCATGCTCCGTATGTCTCCCGTGCCTATTCTGATTTCTGAAATATTGATGTGCAACATAGGCGGTACGGCACTTATGATCGGGAATCCGCCAAACGTCATGATCGGTTCCGCGACACACCTGGATTTCAATGACTTCCTTATAAATCTGGCTCCGGTCGTTGTCATTACGGTCATTGTTATCCTGATTGCGGTTCTTCTCATTTTCAAGAATGATTTTTCCGGTGTCCGTATGAGTGCGAAAGAGCTGGAAAAAATTGATATTATGTCCGGCGTGGAAGACAAATCTATTTTCAGCCGTTCGCTTATGGTTCTTGCGTTTACGGTCCTCGGCTTCGTTGTCCATTCCCATTTCGGTCTGGAATCGGCAACGGTCGCCATGACGGGCGGTATGGCGGCACTGCTCTTCTGTGGTATCAATCCGGAAGATGCTCTTAAAGAGGTGGATCTGGACACACTCATGTTCTTCATGGGGCTCTTCATTCTGGTGGGGGGCATGGAAAATGCCGGCGTCATTACGGCAATTGCGGAAAAGGGAATCGAAATGGTGGACGGCGACAGCCACCTGATTACCTTCCTCATTTTGCTTCTTTCCGGTGTAGCTTCCGCTTTCGTTGACAATATTCCTTTCACGGCGACAATGATTCCTCTGATCCAGGATATGCAGTCTCTCATGAATCTGCCCCATGCGGATTATATGTGGTGGGCGCTTGCGACCGGTGCGTGCTTCGGCGGCAACGGTACTATGATTGGTGCTTCACCGAATGTGATCATGGTGGCTATCGCGGCAAAAGAAGGGTTCAATATCAGCTTTACCGCTTTTATGAAATGGTGCTTTCCGCTGATGCTTCTGTCTCTTTTTGTGGCAGGGTGTTACCTTGAGACACGGTACTTCATTTTCGGTATGTAAATAAATAAAATAATATAATAGAGTAGAAAGCGCTTTTCTTCGGAGAAGCGTTTTTTCTGTTGTAAAAGACGGCCTTAATGAAATATTTAATATACGCTTATTGCTTTTCTTTTGTGTGGAATTGGCCGAACTAAGATAAATGAATAAAATGGGAATTTTATGTGTATGTCCATTCCGCAAATAAGATGGTTCTGCGAACCTTTTCTATTTGACTTTTTTGTATTAGTAGTATACTATAATTTCTGATGTAAAGAATATAGTATACGTTTTTACATATCATTCATTGACTAAGGAGGGTCATGATGGACGCAAGAGAAAATGCTTATGTACTGTGGTTTGATGAGCTGCGCCGCGCGGACGTGGGACTGGTAGGAGGGAAATCCTCTTCTCTGGGGGAACTGACTTCTTCCGTGGATGTGCCTGTTCCGTACGGATATGCGACAACAGCCAGCGCATACCGCTATTTCATGGAAAAGACGGGACAGAATAAGAAAATCCATAAGATGCTTCAGGAACTGCAGGATGTGGAAGATTCCGTAGAGCTCCATGAAGTCTGTACAAAAATCCGTGAAAGCATCTGCTCTGCCACTATGCCGGAAGACCTTGCCGAACAGATTGGAAAGGCTTATGAAGAACTTGCCGAAAAGGTGGGGGAAAAGAATCCTTTCGTCGCCGTCCGCTCCTCTGCTACCGCGGAAGATTTGCCGGATGCTTCTTTTGCCGGGCAGCAGGATACATACCTGAACGTCACCGGGCGGGATATGGTTATCCGGAAAGTAAAGGAATGCTATGCGTCCACTTTCACCGACCGTGCCGTTTATTACCGTGCGAAGAAAAACTTTGACCATGAAAATGTGGCGCTTTCCGCCGCCGTCCAGATGATGGCTGATGCGAAAGCGGCAGGTGTCATGTTCACCGTCAACCTGGCGACCGGTGCTGACGACAGCATCATGATCGAAGGCTCCTGGGGGCTTGGCGAATACATCGTGCAGGGTACCGTAACACCCGATAATTTTGTTGTGGATAAAGATTCTCTTACTATTACTTCCCGCCGCATCAATGAAAAATCCATCGAACTGATCCGCAAAGAAGGCGGCGATGTGGAAGAAAGAAAAGTGGAACCGGAACGTGCCAAAGCGCAGGTTATAAGCGATGAACAGATTGCCCAGCTGGCCGATTACGCGAAACGTATTGAAAAACATTACGGCTGCTATATGGATATGGAATGGGCTGTCGACCATAAAGACCGCCTTTGGATTCTCCAGGCACGCCCTGAAACAGTCTGGTCCAAGAAAAATAAAGAAAAGAAATCGGAGGAAGAAACAGTCATGACAACTGATCACAACGTACTTGTAAAAGGACTTCCCGCATCCCCGGGCATGGCGGCAGGCAAATGCCATGTCATCACCGATCCGAAAGACATTGATACCTTTAAAGAAGGCGAAGTTCTTGTTACCACCATGACGTCTCCCGACTGGGTACCCGCTATGAAGAAGGCAGTCGCTATCGTGACTGATGCCGGCGGTATGACCTGCCATGCTTCCATCGTATCCCGCGAATTGGGAATCCCCTGTGTTGTCGGGACCAAGAGCCGCAGTGTAGAAGCGACAGGCGTGCTGAAAACAGGACAGGATATTACCATTGATGCACGCAACGGCATTATTTATGACGGCATTGTTGCCGATCTTGTGAAGAAAGGAACGCCCGCTGCCCAGGCAGCAGGTACAGCGGCAGTAGCTGCCGAATATTTCCCGCCTACAGGCACCCGCGTTCTTATGAATCTCGGCGATCCCGATCTGGCTGATAAATATGCATCGCTTCCCTGTGACGGTATCGGACTCATGCGGGAAGAATTTATCTGGACCACCTTTATTCATGAACATCCGCTGTACCTGATCGAAACAGGCCGTCCGGAAAAAGTGGTGGATATGCTTGCAGAAGGCATCAGCAAAGTATGCCGTGCTCTTGCTCCCCGTCCCGTTGTTCTCCGCTTCTCCGATTTCAAATCCGGTGAATACAGAAATCTCAAGGGCGGCGATAAGTACGAACCGGAAGAACCGGCCGACCTTCTTGGCTGGAGAGGCGCTTCCCGCTACTATGATCCGAAATATACCGATGCATTCCGCCTGGAACTGAAAGCAGTCAGAAAAGTCCGTGAAGAATACGGCCTGAAAAATCTGAACTGCATGATTCCGTTCTGCCGCACCGTTGATGAAGCAGAAAAAGTAACGGCCATTATGAGAGAAGAAGGACTGGAACGCGGCCCGGACTTCAAACTTCTCCTTATGGCGGAAATTCCGGCCAATATTCTCCTGGCAGACCGTTTCAATAAATTTGTTGACGGCTATTCCATCGGTTCCAACGATTTAACAATGCTTATTCTGGGCTGCGACAGAAATAATGATACCGTGGCTTCTCTCTTCGATGAACGCAATCTGGCCATCAAGAGGGCTATCCGCCACCTGATCAAAGTGGCGCACAGAGACGGCAAGACCGTATCCATCTGCGGACAGGCGCCGTCCGTATATCCAGACTTTACGGAATTCCTCGTAAAGAGCGGTATTGACTATGTATCCGTCAACCCGGATATGGTGAAGAGTACCCGGCTGAATGTAGCCCGAATCGAGCAGCGTCTGATGCTGGATGCGGCGACGGGCAGAGGTGTCGTAGACCAGGAAGATTACGAACTTTGATTTTGAAATAATGGCAGAGGGCATGGGAAAGTTGACATGTCCTCCGCCACAGTTCCGCTTTGCGGAAGAAGGAGAGAAGGGAAATTATGCAGCTTACCGGCCGACAACAGGAAATCACGAGGATCGTTCGGGAAAACGGTCCTATCACAGGGGAAATGATTGCACAGCGTCTCCATGTGACGAGGAGCGCGCTGCGTGGAGATCTGGCGGTTCTTCTTTCAGGAGAGGTAATCGCTGCCCGCCGCCGTCTCGGCTACTATTACCTTGGGGGCGGAGAAGATCCCGCGGCTGCTGAAATCCGTTCCTGCACGGCGGAAGACTGTATGTCCCGCCCGATACTTGTCGGAGCGGAATCCAATGCCTATGACGCGGCGGTTCTCCTGTTCACCGAAGATATCGGTACGCTTTTCGTGGGAAAGAAAGATGACATACAGGGTGTCGTTTCCAGGAAAGATCTTCTGAAAGCGGCCATGGGCCGTGATGATTTGGCAAAAGTGCCGATTTCCATGGTGATGACATCCCGATCGAAAATGATTTATGCCGAACCGAAAGAAGATCTCGTTTCCATCGCTCAGAAGATGATAGATTATGAAGTTGATTGTCTTCCTGTAGGGACTTTTAAAGATGTAGGAAATGACAGGAAATTTGTCCTTATCGGACGCGTATCGAAGACGAATATTACCCGTCTGTTTTTGGAACTGGGGAAAGGCGGCAGAAAATAATAAATGGCAAAACAACCGCAGGTTTATGTCGTTTCCGATTCTCTTGGAGAAACGGCGGAAAGTGTGGCTAAGGCGACCATCGGCCAGTATGACACAGATATTGAGATTCACCGTGTGCCCTTTATCCGTCATACGGATCAGATAGAAAAAATTATTGATGAAGCGGCACAGGCGGGGGCTGTGGTCTGTCACACACTGGTCAGTCCTGAACTCCGTGCCGACTTTGAACGGATAGCCCATGAAAAAAATGTCCGTTATGTGGATATCTTAGGTCCTATGATGAATATGGTGACTGATGTGGCAGGGGTGCAGCCCCGCATGAAACCGGGAATCATCCACCGTCTTGATGAAGAGTATTTCAAAAAAGTGGAAGCTATCGAATTTGCTGTCCGCTATGATGACGGAAAAAATCCGGCAGGCTTCGCAAAAGCGGACATGGTTCTCATCGGTGTGTCCCGCACATCAAAGACACCGCTGTCCATGTATATGGCGCACAAAAAGTACAAGGTGGCAAACCTGCCCCTTGTGCCGGAAGTGCAGATACCGGAAGAAATATTCCAGGTGCCTCCCTATCGTCTGATCGGCCTCATTATTGACCCTTACAAACTGAACGGAATCAGAAGAGAACGAATGAAAGCGCTCGGATTTTCAGGAACGGCGAATTACACTGATATCGAGCGCATTGAAGATGAGCTGGCTTATGCTAAAGAAGTCATGCATCAGCTTCACTGTACCGTCCTTGATGTATCAAATAAAGCCATTGAAGAGACGGCAAGCCGCATCATGTCCATTATTGAGCGGAATAAGGAACTATACGGCGACAAATATTGACAGATGATGAAATCTCCCGAAGGAAACTTCAGGGGATTTTTTTGCTGGAACGATTTTATGGATACATTTGCGGCAACACTGTTCCTCATCACAGATGCAGATCCTTCACATGCATTCAGGATGACGATTAACGTCTTATACAAGGATCATGGAATCGGCCGTCAGAAGGAGATGCTGGCGCACGCAGTGTGCGATTGAGGATACTCGCTTGTCGTAATGATTTAAATCGTAAAAGAATAGTTAGCTTGCAGCTGACAGCTCACAGCTGATAGCTTTTATCTTCTTACCGCTTTCTTCACCACGGGTGCAGATCCTTCACATTCGTTCAGGATGACGTCTTAACGTCTTATACAAGGATCATGGAATCGGCCGTCAGAAGGAGCTGCTGGCGCACGCAGTGCGATTGAGGATACTCACTTGTCATAATGATTTAAATCGTAAAAGAATAGTTAGCTTGCAGCTGACAGCTCACAGCTGATAGCTTTTATCTTCTTACCGCCTTCCTCATCACGGTGGCAGATCCTTCACATTCGTTCAGGATGACGCTTTACTGTTAGTGTCATTATGATGCTTTCCGCTCTCCATCGTTAGTAACGCTTTCCCCCAATCGTCATTCAGAACGGGGGTAAGAATGCTGTGTGGGAAAATGGGTAAGCAGAACGGTGACACGGAGTGAAGAATCTATTACACTGATGACACTGTGCGGTTTCTTTTCTGTTCATCACAAAATTATTTTTACCGTTTTCCTCACCACGGGTACAGCTCCTTCGCATTTGTTCAGGATGACATCTCACCTTAATCGTCATCTTCATAACTAATCCTTTGCCAATACCCCGAATGACGTTTTCCGTTTCTTGCTACTATGGCGCTTACCGTTACTCATCATTTAGAATATATGATAAAAATTTACTGCGGAAACAATAAAAGAAAACCACCTTTTATTTGATAACAATTAGAAAATATGATATGCTGTAGAACGAATTGAAATTTATTCGCAGATTAAGCGGATGCTGAATCGGTAAGGATGGAATTTACATGAGAAGCAAACGAATGCGGCGAAGCATTGTCAAACGTGTTTTGCAATTTATCCCCGTACTGCTGGGGATTACTTTTCTTGCGTTCCTTTTAATCTATTTATCGCCAAGCGATCCCGTGAGCGTGCGTATGTCGGCAGGCGGCATTTCCGTCAGTCCTGAAATCATGGAGTCCATGCGGAGATCCATGGGCCTTGACCGTCCGCTTCTTATACAGTACGGTGACTGGCTGTGGAATATCCTTCACGGAAATATGGGAAAATCATATATTACTGACGCTGACGTGCTGGATCAGATTTTGAAAGCGCTGCCCTATACATTGAAAATGGCGGGCGCTTCTCTTTTGCTGACTCTCTGCATTTCGATTCCCGTAGGGATACTCACGGCGGCCATGCAGAACAGCAAGTTTGATTATGTGGTCCGTGTCATGGCGTTTGTGGGAAATGCTCTTCCCAACTTTATCATCGCCCTTTGCCTCATGTTTATTTTTTCCTACCGTCTCGGGTGGATTCCTGTGCTGGCGACGACAAAGCCTATAGGCCTTATCCTTCCTGCGCTTACGCTGGCGCTGGTCATGTCGTCCCGTTATATCCGGCAGATTCGTGCCGCCATGCTTGATGAGCTGGGCAAGGGGTATGTGGTGGGACTTCGTTCCCGCGGACTTTCCGAAACGACCATTTTGTATAAGAATGTATTGAAAAATATTATGGTAACGGTGATTACGCTCACCGGTATTTCCCTCGGCTCTCTTCTGGGCGGAACGGTCATCGTGGAAACCGTTTTCACCTGGCCCGGTCTCGGCAGTCTTATTATGGAAGGGATCAGCCAGCGAGACTATCCTGTGGTACAGGCGGTCATCGTATGGATGGCATCTGCTTTCATGGTGGTCAATCTGCTCACCGATATTTCTTATACTGTTTTTAATCCGAAAATTAAAGATATATAGGAGGACCTATGGATCTTTCAGCAAAACGGATTTCGAAAAGTATGTGGTGTCTTCTCGGCATTATCCTGTTTATCATTCTTTTCAGTTTGATTTCGCCGTACCTGGCACCTAATGATCCCTATCTGACCCATTCCGACAATATCCTTGCCGCGCCGGATATGAATCATTTATTCGGTACTGACAATCATGGGCGCGATGTGCTTTCCCGCGTGATGGTGGGCAGCCGCAGTTCCATCTTTGCCGCATTTGCCATTATTGCCTGCGCAGGGACATTGGGAAGCTTCGTAGGTCTTATGGGCGGCTATTTCGGCGGGAAAACGGACGCCTGTCTTATGCGGGTGACCGATGTATTTCTTGCGTTTCCCGATATCCTTCTGGCGATTGCCGTGGCGGGCATTTTAGGCGGAAGTCTTTTGAATGCCATGTTCGCTCTCGTGCTGACAGCGTGGACCCAGTATGCCCGGCTGGCACGGAGTTCGACTATTGCTATTAAGGAGGAAACCTTTATCCATGCCGCCCGCCTTGGCGGGTGCAGTGACAGGGAGATCATATTTCTCCATATTCTGCCGAATATCGCGGGGCCGCTTATCGTGACCGCGACGCTCCATGTAAGCGGTATGATGATGGGGATTGCCGGGCTGTCCTTCCTCGGGCTCGGGGTGCAGGTACCGGAAGCGGAGTGGGGATCCATGATCAGCGAAGGACGCTATTGTCTTCAGAATGCGCCGTGGGTGGCTCTCGCACCGAGTGCCGTCATGGTTTCCGTAATGCTTGTTTTTAATTTATTCGGTGACCAGGTCAGAGATTTACTGGATCCGAAAAATGAAAAATAATTATATTTTTTAGGAGGAAAAAACATGAAAAAGAGATGGATTGCTGCAGGATTGGCAGCGGTAACGGCCTGTTCCGTTTTTATCAGCGGCTGCGGTGATGACAAGAAAGCGGCGGCGGATAAAATCGTCCGTGTGGCGGGGACAGTATCCGTATCCTCTTCGTCCATGGATCCGGCAAAAGGATGGGATGGCTGGTACATCGTCCGCTACGGTGTCGGCGAGACACTGTTTAAAGTAGGGGATGGTCTCAAGATTGAACCCTGGCTTGCTGAAAAGTTTGAAAAGATAGATGACCTGACCTGGAAAATCACACTGAAAAAGAACGTGACCTTCTCCAATGGGGAAGCCATGACACCGCAGAAAGTGATTGACTCCCTGAAACGTGTGGGCGACATGAATGAACGTGCCGGTTTCCTGAAAACCGCCGTTTATACTGTTGACGGGGACGCTGTCGTCATTAAGACGGAAAAACCGCGCCTTACCCTGATCAATGACCTGGCGGATCCTTATGCGACCATTATCGACGTGGCAAATACGAAAGATTTTGAAAAAGCGCCGATTGGTACGGGCCCATTCGTGATGGCATCGTATGAGAGCAATAAAAAAGCCGTCATGAAAAAGAATCCGAAGTACTGGGGCGGGGAAGTCAAGTCTGACGGCGTGGAATATACCAAAGTCACTGACGCGAATGCGCTTGCCATGTCTCTCCAGGGCGGCGAAGTGGATATCGCCCAGGATCTGACCGTAGACGCTGCGGAAACTGTCGCGAAAAAAGACAACCTCGTTGTGAAGAGGGTGGCACAGCCCCGCGTGTACCAGATGTATTTCAATCTGAATAAAATGCAGGATAAAGCTGTCCGCGAAGCGATTATGTACGGCGTGAATAAGAAGGATATCGGAGAAAAACTAATGAAGGGCGCTGTGTCCGCTGCTTACAGCGCGTTTCCCGATGACAGCGCTTACGGAGCAAAGAATCTGAAACCCCGTATGTTTGACGCTGCCAAGGCGAAACAGATTCTTACTGATGCGGGATATAAAGATACCAACGGCGACGGTATCGTGGAAAAGGACGGGAAGCCGCTTACTGTACAGTTTTCCGTTTATAAGCGCGCCGCGATAGCTCCCATTGCTACGGAAATGCAGGCTCAGTTGAAGCAGATCGGCATTGATGTCCAGATTAAGAATTTTGAAAAAGCAACCTTCTTCGCGCCGGGGGATTTCGATATCGCTCTCTATTATGTAGTCACCATGCCGGTGGGAGATCCTTACGATTTCCTCTACAATGCCTATGACAAGGACAGCAAAGTCAATTTCGGGCACTACAATAATCCGGAAGTGCAGGAGTGGCTGGAAGAGTTGCAGAAACTGCCTGACGGCGAGGCAAGGATGCAGCTTGTCCATAAGATCCAGCAGGCGGTCATTGATGACGCGGCCATGGATTTTGTCGGATTCAATACGATCCAGGTAGGCATGGGCAAAAATGTCAAAGGCTACCTGATTACACCGAATGATTATTACCAGGTGACGAAAGACCTCGAAAAATAAGCGGGAGAAATCTATGCAGCCATTACTGACAATTCAAGACCTCAGCGCCGGTTATGGCGGCAAAACGGTCATCCGTGATATTTCCCTTACACTGATGCCCGGTGAAATACTGGGCGTCGTCGGGGAAAGCGGCAGCGGGAAAACGACGCTTCTGAAAGCCGTTTCGGAAGTGAAAGGCCTCAGGACCGATGTCTATACAGGAACAGTCACTTTCGATGGGGAGGACCTGCTCCATATGGAGGCGGAGGAAAAAAGGAAACACCAGGGAGAGGAGATAGCCTATGTGTTTCAGCATCCCGGCGATTCCCTGAACCCTACGCGGAAAGTGCGTGTCCAGTTCTATGAGACCATCCTTGCCCACAGGCGGATGGAGAAAAAAGAAATGGACGAACTGATTGCTTCCGTTTTTAAGCGGATCGGACTGACCGATGTGGAACGGATACTGAACGCCTATCCCTTTGAACTTTCCGGCGGAATGGCGCAGCGTGTGGTGATTGCCCTTGCCGTGCTGCTCCATCCGAAACTGATTCTTGCCGATGAGCCCACCTCCGCGCTGGATACCACCGTGCAGAAACAGGTTCTAGAAGAACTTCTCATGCTTCGGGACACCCTCCATACTGCCATGATCATTATTACCCATAATATCGGCGTGGCCAGACATCTGGCGGATCGTGTGGCGGTGCTTTATAAAGGGGAAATCGTGGAAATGGGGAAGACAAAAGAAGTTCTTGAAAACCCGCAGCATCCCTACACGAAATCGCTCATGGCCGCCGTGCCGAAACTGGCATATGCCATGGAAAAGGAGGCATGATGGAGGAAATCCTTGTCTGTGAGAACCTGACGATGACATTTGACGACGGCGAATACATCGTGCATGCTTTGAAAAATGTGAGCTTTTCTCTTCGTAAAAATGAAGTTCTCGGCATTATCGGGGAAAGCGGAAGCGGAAAATCGACTATTGCGAAGCTGATTACCGGACTTTATCAGCCGACAGGAGGAAATATATTTCTTGGCGGCCGATCGGTTGTCCGCCTGAAACGGCAGGCGCAGAAAGAAGTGTATACCAAAGTGCAGATGGTATTTCAGGACGCTGTCGGCTCTTTCAATCCGCGGAGGAAAATCGGGGAGTCCATTTCGGATACGCTCTGCCGTCTCTGCGGAGAAAAGAAGCATACGGCCGGTAAGGAAGCGGCCCGTCTTTTGGAAGATGTGGGACTCCCCGGGGATTATGCGGAAAAATATCCCCATGAGCTTTCCGGCGGCGAATGCCAGCGTGCGGCGATAGCCAGAGCTATGTCCGTCCATCCGGAAATTCTCATTTGCGATGAAGCCACCTCGGCGCTTGACGTTTCCGCACAGGCAAAAATTGTGGAGCTCCTTATGCATCTGCGCAGGATCCATAACGTAAGCATTCTATTCATCACCCATGATCTTCCGCTGGTAAGCAATATAAGCGACCGCATCCTTATCATGAATGAAGGAGAACTGGTGGAAGAAGGAAGCACCGAAGAAGTGATCACCCGGCCGAAAACCGTTTATACCAGACGGCTCCTTGATGCGGTATGCTGATGATTTAAAACGGCAGGCGGATGATTATCCCGAGAGAACGGCTCCCTGCCCGGTTTGTTATTTTTATACATAATAAAACCGCTTTCTGTAGTGACCTTTATGTCAAACTGCAGAAAGCGGTTTTTAGTTGCCTGCTGAAAAGGCATGAGTAAAGAGCCGTAATAAAATGCAGAAATATTTTGTTACAGTCTGTTATGATTTGCATAGAATGGATTCATTGGGACAACGGTGTGCAGTCAATCACTGTGGCAAGGTATTTTCCGTCTGTCCTGCTTTGCGCTGTGACTACAGCAAACTTTCCTTCCGACAGGGGAAATGCCTTTTCGAGAGAAAAGCTGGTGTACATTTCTGTTTTGTAGCTGCCTTTTTCATCCTGTTCTTCCTTTGTGTTTTGAAGGATGCTGTCTTCTGGAATGAAATCTTTATAGTCCGGTGGTGCCTTTGATGGACCGGCAGGATCGGACAGCGTGATATTTACGATATGTTCTTTAAAAACAATGACCGTCACGGTACCATTATTGAATCTTTTCATATAAACTGTGTCTCCGGCAGGCGCGCCATAGGCGGCGGTCCAGATATCAAGCGTATCTCCCAGGCGGGCGGCTTGCAAGGCAGGGGCTTTTTCTTTTTGCGTATTTTCTTCCTCAACAGCGGCTGTCTTGGCCGGGACAGCAGGCCTGCCTGCATTGCATCCGGAAAGCAGCAGCGCGGATAAAAGAAAAACGGCAGAAGCAGAACCGATGTATTTCATAGAATCCTCCCATAGATTTGATAATAATTTATATTATATCACCGAAAAAAATAATTTTTTCATCTTGACGGCAAACCTTGCTTTCTTGTATGGTTAAGGAAATAGGGGGCGGCTATGTTCAGATTCAATGATATCTTTCTCGTAATCGTGGCGTGCTACGTTATTTATAAAATAGGTTTCGTCGACGGCTTCACTTTGGTGAATCTCTTTATCGTGGTCTGCACCGTTGTGGCTTTTGTGTCCACGATTCTTCGCCGAAGCGGATACATGGAGAGGCTGAAAGAAAAGGAGAATGAAGCGGTGAAGAAACGGGAAGAGAAGAAAGAAATGGACGGGGCAAAGAAAGAGTAACGGGTGGAAGAAACAAAACAGAGAAATATATTTATGCAAACGGCGTTTGTGAGGCGCCGTTTTTGTTTGCCAAAGCCGGAAAGGTGTTTGTAAGTCTCTTCTTAGCGTCGGGAGCGTGTCGATTTTTATTCATCGGCTGATTATGTTAAAATGCAAGTATAATTATGAAATTTAGGTAGAAATCCGGACGGTTTCGGCAGGAATCGTCTTTGGAAAAACAGTTTATTTTCCCAAGAGGTATTTTCATGGATCCCGAATTGGACGTTGTGAGACAGATTAATAAATTGGCGGGACAAGCGCGCCCCGTGGATCTCATGATGGATCTGATTACCCGCTACGGTCATTGGGCATTTTTAATTTATGGGATGTTGCTTTGGTTTTCGCCGGGGAAGAATCAAAAGCATCGGCGGGAGAGCTGCGTGGCGGCGTTCCTTGCAGTCTGCCTATGCTCCGTGATTTCCCTTGCTGTCGGAAAGCTGTGGCATCGGAGGCGGCCTTTTACCCGGGACCGGCAGATTTGGAATTTTACAGGGCACAAAGCGAATGCGTCTTTTCCGAGCAATCATGCCATGAACGGCGCGGCCGTGGCCTTTCAGCTTCTGCGGGATCGTATGCCCGGATGCCGGTGGATGGCATGCCTGGCAGGGCTGCTTGCCTTTTCCCGGTTGTTTGCGGGGATGCATTATCCTTCGGATATTCTTGGCGGCGGCGCTATTGCCGCGGCGGTTCATGGGGTATTAAACAAACCTTTTGCGGCTGCTTTCATAAAGAAATTGACAGGAGCCCTGTCTTTATTGTCTGACAGTATTTTATACATAGGGAAAAGCAGGTGACCGGATTGGCGGAGAGGAAAGGAAGAGGAAGAAAAATATCGATTGTCCATATTGCGCAGATCCTGCTCAGCGAGTCTGATGCGGAGCATCCGCTTTCCCAGCAGCAGATATTGGCATTCCTGCGGGAACGGTACGGCATGGAAATGGACCGCAAGGCGGTGCGCCGGAATCTGGAAGCCCTTCGTGGCGGCGGGCTTCCTGTGGTGTGCCGTGAGGTGGAGCGTGTAATAGAAGGGAAACCGGCGCCGCTTTCACTGGACTGGTACTGGGATCGCGACTTGACAAAGGAGGATATGAAGGCGCTTATCGACCTTTTATATTTCTCCCATCTTCCTGCGGCCGAAGTGCGCCAGCTTGCTCAAAAATTAAAAAATTTATACATGCGTCCTTTTGATGACGGCAAGGCAGCCGTGAAAAATATTCCCGCGCTGAACCAGCTGGAGCCGCCTGATGAAACACTGGCGGTTCTGACAGAAGCTATTGGAAATAAAAAGATGGTGCAGTTTTTTTACGATCATTATGAGGCTGACGGGAAAAGGTACCATGAGCGGGATATAGGCGGCGTCGACCGTGTATACCGTGTGAGCCCCTATGTAGTGGCCGCATCGGACGGACGGTACTTCCTTTTGGGAAATATTGACGGAAAGGATGAGATTACACCGTTTGCGGTGGAACTTCTTGACAGCGTTTCCCTGCTTGAGGAAGAGGCGCGTCCGCAGAAGACAATTCCCGGCGCGGAAATGGGGATCCGCGTATCAGATTTTCTTTCTGTCTTAAGCCGTACATATGCAGGCCCGTCGGAAAAGTGCCGCTTTGAGGCGGATTGGAAACTTATGACGGATATCGTGACAGATTTCGGGAAATCCGCGTTTATTGTGTCGGCCACGCAGGGACAGGTGCTTGTGGAAATAGAAGCGCCCCGGGCAATCATTTTTGCCTGGGCCTTGAAAAATGCACCGCTTGTCAAAGTGGTGGCGCCGGCCGCGCTGGTGAAATCGGTAAAAGAGGCGGCGGCGAACCTGACCCGTCTCTATGGCGGTGGATGATGGGACTGAAAATATGTCTTGGAATTTTCTTTGTCCTGTTTCTTTTTTTGCTGATTCCGATCCGCTACCGTTTCATCCTTGAAATAAAGCACCTTGCCGTGACGGTGGAGTTCATTTTCGGGCTTTATAAGAAAACGATGGAACTGCCGGGAAAGAAACGAGAAAGGACCGCGGATGCGGACGAAAAAATAGAGGAATTCCTTTTTGCGGATGAGGAGCGGCCTGCCGCTGCCCAGCGGGCAGAAATGATTCTTGCTGATGAGACGGAACCGGAAAAAGCGCCTGAAGAAAAGACGAAAGAAAATAAAGCAGAAAAACACAAAGAATCGGCAGACGAAGGGAAAGGAGAAAAGAAAAAACATCCTCCGCTGTGGAAGCAGCTGCGGTTTGCTATCCATAATGGACTGGTGGAAAATACTTTTAAGGCTCTCGCAGCGGTTCTGGCGCACAGCATGCCGCGAAAATGGGATTTTTGCGGAGAGCTTGGTACGGGGGATCCGATGCAGACCGGCCTGCTTGCGGGGATGGCAAAGGCGTTTCTTCCGGGAGCTACGAAAAATATAGTGTGGAAATATATAGAGCCATCGTATAAACTAAAAGGGAAAGGACAGGGAAGAATCATTCCCTTCTATGCGGTATACATTGTATTGCGCTTGGCGGCAAGCGCGCCGGCGCGTCAGTTCTGGCGGTACAGACAGGGAGGAATCCATGATGAATGATGATGCAAGAAAAAAGATTTTTGAAGAATTTAAAGAAATGATCCGCACGGAAACGGTTGTAGGCCAGCCGATTTATCTGGACGATGCCACGATCGTGCCGTTTGTGGATATTTCCTTCGGCTTCGGTACAGGAAATCACGGGACAAATGGAGAATCCAGCGGAGAAGCGGGCGGCGGCAAAATGAGCCCTACGGCGGTTCTGATTATGAAAGGGGAACGCGTCGAATTATTCTCCATTAAAAATGCCACACCGAATGGTACGATCGACAGGGTGCTGAATATGATCCCTGAAGCGGTATCCCATTTTACGAAGAAGAAAGAGAAAAAGAACGAGGTGCGGGAAGCGGCGCTGAAAGAAGCGAAAGAGGCCATGAAAGAAGAAGCGGAAACCGCAGCGCTTGAAGCAAAAATGCAAAACAGATGAACTGACTTTTAGTCATTTTATATTGACAGATAAGACTGATTATACTATTATTAATACATACCCAAAATCCCATGATATGTCGGGATATTTCTAAGGAGGAATGTGGGAATGAAAATGAATAAGACAGCAGCAGCTATTACAGCTGGTATCATCACTTTTGGCGCCATGGCGTCCGCATCAGCGGCAGGCATCGGTTTTGTCAATTCCGGCGCCCTGCTCCAGGCTCATCCGAAGATGGAAAAAGTGCAGCTGGATATGAGAACGGCAGCACAGAAAGCACAGGAAAATTTCAACAGCCGCAGCGCAGGCAAGAGCGATCAGGAAAAGGAACAGATCGCCCAGGAAATCCAGCGTGATATGGCTGCCAAAGAAAGAACTGCCATGCAGCCGATTCTGCAGGATATCCGCAAAGCGATCCAGCAGGTTCGCCAGGAAAAAGGACTGGATGTCATTCTGGAAGCCGGCGCGGTGATTGATGGCGGCACAGATGTAACTTCTGAAGTCGGTGCAAAACTCACAAAATAATCTTAAAATGAAAAAGAGGCCTTTTGGGGTCTCTTTTTTGTGTGGAAGTAGTTTGGTGTAAACGCGGGAGCTCTGGCCTTTTTTGCTTTGCGGGTTTATTTTTTATATCCCAAATGGCAGGGAAGGCTTTATAATAAAAGAAATAAAGTTTTTGGAGGACGCCATGGAATTGCTTGATCAATTGTGCAGGGAAATGATTGCTTATGATAAAGGGGATCCCCGTCGGATTCATCATTTTCTGAAAGTTCATGCTTTTGCCGAACAAATCGGGCGGGAAGAGGGGATTCCGGAGAAACAGCTTTTCGTTTTGGAAGCGGCCGCTTATGTCCATGATATCGGGATTCATCGGGGCGAAATGGAGTTCGGCAGGAATGATGGAAAGATACAGGAGGAATTGGGGCCGGGGGAAGCACGCCCTATATTGGAAAGACTCGGATTCGAGACGGAAGATATTGACCGCGTCTGCTGGCTGGCCGCCCATCATCATTCCTACGGGAGTATAGACGGTCCGGACGCGCAGATTCTGGCGGAGGCGGATATGCTGGTGAACCAGTATGAAAGCGGCCGAAGTGATAAGGAAAACCGCGCGCTTTATAACCGTCTTTATAAAACGGAAGCGGGGAAACGTATTTTCCGGGAATTGTATTTTGAAAGCTATGAGGGCATTCATGCGTGATACGTCGCTTGTCTATCCGGTACGGAAAGACGGGAGGATTCTTCTGGGACATAAACGGCGCGGCATAGGAGCCGGTAAATGGAACGGATTCGGCGGAAAAAGGGAAGACGGGGAAACGATGCGGGAATGCGCCGCCCGGGAACTTTTTGAAGAAAGCGGACTCATTGCCGATCCGAAAGCTTTTGAGGCGGCGGGAGATTTATATTTCCATCAGCCCTCCGATCCCAGTTGGTCTCATGCGGGCATCGTATACTTTATCTACGCGTGGACGGGGACAGTGCATCTTTCCGATGAGATGGAGCCGAAGTGGTTCCTTCCGGAAGAAATTCCTTTCGGCGAAATGTGGATGGCTGACCGCGTATGGCTCCCTATGGTTTTGAAAGGAAATAAAATACGCGGTACGATTTATTTTGAGAAAGACGGGAGCACAGTCTATGATTACCATTTTGAAATGGTTTAAGGAAAGGATTCATTTTGGATAGAATACAGTCGGGACAGGAATGGCCGCATAAGCTTTTAACCTGGTTCGATCAAAACCGCCGTGATTTGCCCTGGCGGGAAGGCAGGCCGCGGAACCCCTATTATGTGTGGGTGTCGGAAATCATGCTTCAGCAGACGCGGACAGAAGCAGTGAAACCGTACTTTGAAAGTTGGAAACGCCGTTTCCCTACGATTGAGGCACTGGCGGAAGCCGAAGAGGCGGACGTACTGCATGCATGGCAGGGACTGGGCTATTACAGCCGCGCAAGAAATCTTCATAAAGCGGCGCGGGAAATGGTAGAAAAGTACGGCGGAGCGATTCCGGAGGATAAAAAGGACGTGCGTGCTCTTCCGGGCATCGGGGAATACACGGCAGGCGCGATTTTATCCATGGCTTATGGAAAGCATGAAGCAGCGGTGGACGGAAACGTTCTCCGTGTGTATGCGAGGCTCTATGGTATTGAGTCGGATATTTTAAAATCGGCGGTGCGAAAAGAAATCACAACGTTAGTGGAAAAGACGCTGCCGGCGCGGGCAGGAGATTTCAATGAAGCGCTTATGGATTTAGGCTCCGAGGTATGCGTACCCAAGCATCCCAAGTGTGAAAAATGTCCTCTTCACGGAGAGTGCGCGGCGTTCCGCCTTGGACTGGAAAATGTACTTCCAATCCGCACGCCGAAGAAGAAACAGAAGGAAAGCATCGCCTGCTGCGCGGTCATGATTCAAGAGGGGAAGGCGCTTTTCCATCTCCGCCCTTCCAAGGGGATGCTTTCTTCCATGTGGGAGCTGCCCATGGTTTTGTCGGACAGCGAAAAAGACGGTGTTAAAATGTTGGAGAAGCTTCTCGGCGGGAAAGCGGGAGAAAGAATCTGGACGTATACCCATGTGTTCACGCACCGCATCTGGCACATGAAAGCGTATCTGTTTCATGGCGCAAAAGAGCCTGAAGGCGATTACCGCTGGTACAGCTGCGAAGAATACAGGGAAATACCGCTGGCAGGGCCGCACGCAAAATTGGCGGCGTATATAGAGCCGTACCTGGAAGAGTGAAAATAGCTGCCCTGGGACATTGAAAGGACAATTTTTTTATTTAACGGAACTCTGTTTTTATAAAAAGGAGATCTCATGGATTTCTATCAGATCATTACATTGCTTTTTTCCTTTTTGGGACTGATGAACGGACTTTTTGCGGCGGGGCTCTTCCGGCTGAAACGGTTTTATTTGTATGGAATTGCCGGAGCGCTTATTTCCTGCGGCACAGTGCAGTACTACGTGTGGTATGCGCTTGCCTATCCGGAATATGGCTGGGCGGCACACTTCGGCGCGTACTTTGCCTGCGCGCTGATGGCGGCGGATATCATGCTTGTACTGCCGCTCTTTCTTTTGATGATGATTGGTACGGTGCGGTTTATCCGCAGGTATGCGCAGATTTTTGGCGTGGCGGTCATGGCGCTTTCTTTATTCATCGGCGTTTATGGTTCTGTGGATGGAGAAATGAAGGAAGAGGCGGAGCGGTATACGATTGCCGCCGAAGAACTGCCGGAAGCCTTTGACGGACTGAAAGTGGCGCAAATCACGGATACCCATATCGGGCCATACTACAGAAATGCTGATCTGGCAAATGATCTGGAGCGCTCAAAGGCGGAAGGGGCCGACGTGGTGATGCTTACGGGCGATCTGATTGACGATATCCGTGTCATGCCTGAAACGGCAAAGATATTAAACTCCCGCGCGGTACTTTTCCCTTACGGCATCATTTATGTGCGGGGAAACCATGAACTGTATAAAGATCCCGATTATATTGAAAATGAACTCCGCAAAACATCGGTGAAGATACTGGACAACAGCCATGTGGCGCTTCAGAAAGACGGCGCCCTGCTTTACGTGGCGGGCGTGGACTATCCTGAAATGCGGGGAGAAGGAAGGGCGGAACTGATGGATCGGATGGTGCATGACGCATTTGACGGCATTCCGGAAGACAGCGCAAAGATTTTTCTTGCCCATCATTCTGATTTCATTGATGCCGGTTTTGAAAACCGGGCGTTCCTCACGCTCACCGGGCATACCCACGGGACGCAGTTCGGCATTTTTGGGAAACCGATGATTACGCCTTTCAAGTACACAAGGGGAATGTACAGCGACGGGACGCACTGTGGCTATGTGTCCCGCGGCAGCGGCGGCTGGTTTCCTTTCCGCTTTGATACAAGCCGCGAACTGACGATCTTCACATTGAAAAAGAAATAAGAAGGAAATAGAAGATGGAATGAAATAAAGGACAGAAATGCCGCTTCAGGAAAGGGAGCGGTATTTTCGCGCGCGAAAAAAAGACAGGGTATTTGCCTGTCTTTGATTATCGGATTAACTTTTTGTGGAGCTTAACGTGGTATCGATTTTATTTTCCGGTTTCTGGGAAATTTTTACGATCTCGCTCCGTATTTCTTCCATATCATTATTGTTTTCTCCTGTGAGCGGTTTCACCGTGACAACGGTCTTGTCGGCGTTCTTTAAGGGAAGCTCAATCACTTTGCTGATACGGCTGTAAGAAAAAGTGACTTCCCGTCCTGCTTTCGTGGTGACAAGCAGACGGCCTCCGTCAATGGCTCCTGTGCCTGAAAGACTGCCTTCCACTTCTTTGCTGCCCTGCTGGACGCGATGATCCACTGTAATCGTTTTATCGTCATTTCGCGTGAAAGTAATCGTTTCCAGATTGCGGATATTGTCGCCGGACCAATTCATGCCCGCTTCCTGCACGCCCCACCATACACCTTCCCACGGACCGCCGCTGAGCGCGGAAAAAAGGGCGAAAACGCCGCCGCCGAGGATGACTGCCAGAATAATGATTCCGAGAATGATATATTTTTTCATGGTTTATTCCTGCCAATGACTTTAAATTTATTTCATTTTAACATAGCAAAGGCAGCATACGCAAAGGCTGGAAAAATTTTCAAAGAGAGAACCGGCATTTCATTCACACATAAAAGCAAACGAATAAAAGAAATATGTTTTATAATCGTTAAAAAATGGGGTAAATGGGCTTTAAATAAAAGGTTGTGGTATAATGTAAGCGTTAAGAAGCGCTTTAGTGAAAAAGAGGCGCTTTGTTTCTTTACGGTTCCGCGGCGGATTATTTCGCCGTTTTTGGGAATAAGGAGAATGTATGGACTGGAAGGAAGGAAAGATAGTCAATACGCCGCTGGAACGGCAGATGAAGACGTCTTACATCGACTATGCCATGTCGGTCATTGTGACCCGTGCGCTGCCTGATGTACGCGACGGCCTCAAGCCGGTACACCGCCGTATTCTGTACGCGATGAACGAAGCGGGGATGCTGCCGAATAAAGCATATAAAAAATCCGCCCGTATCGTCGGCGACGTTTTAGGTAAGTACCACCCCCACGGCGATACGGCGGTTTATGATTCTGCTGTCCGTATGGCACAGGATTTCTCCATCCGCTACCCGCTGGTAGACGGTCACGGCAACTTCGGTTCTATTGACGGCGATTCGGCGGCGGCGATGCGTTATACGGAAATGCGTATGGCGAAAATCACGCTGGAAATGCTCCGTGATATTGATAAAGACACGGTTGACTTCATGCCGAACTATGACGGCTCTTTGACAGAACCGCTTGTGCTGCCGTCCCGTATACCAAACCTGCTCGTCAACGGTTCTTACGGTATCGCCGTAGGTATGGCGACGAACGTGCCGCCCCACAACCTGGCGGAAGTGGTGGACGGGCTTTGCGCGATGATTGATAATCCGGAAATCACCATTGATGAATTGATGAAATATATCAAAGGGCCCGATTTCCCGACGGCGGCCATTATCCAGGGGCATAAAGGCATTGAAGATACCTACCGCACGGGCCGCGGTTCTATCACCGTCCGCGCGAGAGTGGATATCGAAGAAATGGAACGCGGGAAGAACCGTATCATTGTGACGGAACTGCCGTACCAGGTGAATAAGGCGCGCCTGGTGGAAATGATTGCCGACCTGTCCCGCCAAAAAGTCATTGACGGCATCACGGCACTCCGTGATGAATCGGATCGAAGCGGCATGCGCATCGTTATCGAGCTGCGTTCTGATGTGAATCCGCAAATCATGCTGAACAACTTGTACAAGCATACCCAGATGCAGGTCAATTTCGGTTCCATCATGCTGGCGCTCGTCGACGGGCATCCACGTATTCTCAACCTGAAGCAGATTCTTTACTACTATCTGAAACATCAGGAAGAAGTCATTACAAGAAGAAGCCGCTATGAATTGGAAAAGGCGGAAGCCAAAGCCCATATTCTGGAAGGTTTGCTCATTGCCCTTGATCATATTGACGAAGTCATCCGCACCATCCGTGAATCGCGAACCGATGAGGTAGCGAAGACGGCGCTGATTTCTAAATTCGGTCTGTCGGAAAAACAGGCAGTCGCCATTCTTGATATGCGTCTCCGCCGTTTGACCGGTCTGGAAAGAGATAAGATTGAAGCGGATTACAAGGATGTGCAGGAAACCATCGCCTACCTCCGCGATCTGCTGTCCAGCAGGGAGAAAATCATGGGGGTAGTCAAAGCGGAACTCACTGACGAAAAGAATAATTTCGGGGACAAACGCCGTACGGAAATTGCGGCAGCCCTGGGCGATATGGATGTGACCGACCTTATTCCCGACAAGCCCATGACCATTACCCTGACCAAGCAGAATTACATTAAGCGCATTGATTCTTCTGATCTGCGCACACAGAAGAAAGGCGGCCGCGGCGTAAGCGGACTGAAGATGAAGGACGGAGATTATGTCCGTAAAATCCTCACCACGTCCACCCATGACCGGATCCTTTTCTTCACGAACAAGGGCAAGGTCTACATGAAGACGGCTTATGACATTCCCGAATCAAGCCGCACTGCAAGGGGAAGCGCGATGATCAACTTCATTACATCCCTTGGCGCCGATGAACACGTGACGGAGCTTCTGGATCTGGATATTTCCGAAGAGGGAACCAAGTACCTCCTCATGGTGACGAAGTACGGCTACATCAAGAAGACGGCCTTGGAAGAATATAAGAATATCAATAAGAACGGCCTCATCGCCATGCGCCTGAAAGACGAAGACCGCCTGGTAGCGGTGCTTCCGGTCAAGGGCAATGAGGAAATCATCATGGGGACGAGAAAAGGCATGGCCATCCGCTTCTCCATTGATGATGACAATGTACGGCCTCTCAGCCGTTCCGCGTCCGGTGTCCACGGCATGCGTCTCAAAGAAGGGGATGATGTGGTAGGCGTAGTTGTGGCGGCGGAGAAAGATATCTTTACCATTTCCGCTGACGGAAACGCGAAGAGAAATGCCGCTTCTGCCTACCGTCTGCAGGGCAGGAACGGACAGGGGACAATCAACTTCAAGAAAGGCTATGAAGTAGTGGCGCTTGTCGCTGCTGACGACAGGGATGAATTGGTGGGCATCTCCGAACAAGGAATCACCATCCGTATTCCTGCCGACCAGATTTCCAGCAAGAAAGCAAAAGGAGGACAGGGCGTCATCCTCCAGCGTCTGGAAGAGGGAGACCGGATCGCTTCCATCGATGTGGTTTCCGAACCGGAAGAAGATGAAGAAAATTCATAATTAAAGTAAAACGGGTGAAAACGTTCCCGAAAGCAAAAGGCTTCCCATCTCATAGAAGAGGGAAGTCTTTTTTGCTGTCCCGTATGGAAAGCGGAAGAGCGTACGATCTGTTTCCGTTTATTTCAGCGCCGGTAAAATGCGGTTTCCGGAAGGCGCTTGTGATGAGTATGATTTCGCGGGCAGTCATTTTTGAAATTGTCACCTTCTTCATCTTTGCTGCCTGCCCCCTGCTTTCCTGCAGCCGGTATCCATTCAGCCAGCCGGTTTACAGGCGGGAAAGGTGTGGCGTATAGGCAGGATGGCATGGCATATATTGACTTTTCTTGATATACTTATTTTGCAGAGAATTACAATATGCAGCCGGTTATATAAGGAGGATATATGACTAAAACAATGAACGATATTCTCGGTCTTGATGAAGCCAAGTGCCGGGAAATTGTCGACATAAAAGAAAAATACATTAAAGGGGAGCTGACGTTTGAGGAAGCGCGTGAAATTATTTTGCAGCGTTTTGATTCCGTCACGCCCCAGGAATTTGCTTTCGGCGAACAGATGCTGAAAGATGACGGCATTGATGATGAAACCATGCATGAAAAAATGGATGACATCATCCGGCTTTTCGACGGTGTCATGGAACGGGAGCATCTGGAATTGCCGGAAGGCCACCCTATCCGTTCATTCATGGAGGAAAATCAGATCATCCTCGGCACGATAGCAGAAATGAAAGAGCTTTTGGCGGGGAAATTTATCAAAAACCGCTGGCTGGAGGTCTATGACAGGCTGAAAGAATACATAAAGCATATTACAAGGAAACATAACCAGCTTTTCCCTTATCTGGAACAGAAAGGGTTTGACCGCCCGACACTCATCATGTGGACGTTTGATGATCATGTGAAAAAAGCAATCCTCCGCAGCGCAAGGTATCTGGATATGGATAAAGAAGAGGCGTTCCTGAAAATGCAGCCCGAAGTGATTGAGAAGATAGAGGATATTATTTTCAAGGAGACCCAGGTTTTGTACCCGACATCCATGGAGCTTCTGTCGGAAGAGGAATTCCGGGAAATGCGCATCGGCGAGGAGGAAGTGGGCTTTGCCAACATGGAGGCGCCGAAAGGATTCCTGCCGCCGGAAAAAACAGAGCGGTCTTCCGGAGGAGAACCGTCCTTTATGAAGGACTTCAGCGCGCTTCTCAGCAAGTACCATATGGGGGCGGGCACGGATACGGAGATGGATGTGGCTATAGGGAAGCTCACTCTTGCGCAGATCAATCTGATTTACCGCCATCTTCCCATTGACCTGACATTTGTTGATGAAAACGATATTGTGAAGTTTTATACCGATACGCCGGTTCGTGTGTTCAGCCGGAGCGCCGGTGTGATAGGCCGGAAAGTGCAGAACTGCCATCCCAGAGAAATACTGCCTGTCGTGAACAGGATACTGGATTCTTTTAAAAGCGGAGAAAAAGATACGGCGGAATTTTTTATCAACAAGCCGGGGAAACAGATATTTGTAAATTACATAGCTGTCCGTGATGAAAACGGTGTGTACCGCGGCTGTCTGGAAACCATGCAGGATGTGGAGCATATCCGCTCTTTAGGAAATAAACCGCAGTCCGCTCCTGTCTGGACGGGAAGCAAGGCGGGCGGCGGTGCAGAAATGGAAGCGGAAACGGCGGAGAAAGAGGGAGACGAAGGAAATACGTTGGAGATAACAGGCGATACTACTCTCCACCGGGCGCTCCAGACATATCCTTACCTGAAGGAATTCCTTTTACAGCTTTCTCCGAAGTACAAGCCCCTTTCCAATCCGGCGCTGTTTGCAATGATGAGCCGGGTGGCTGATTTCCGTACCATCGCGGCAAAAGGCGGCTTTACGGAAGAAGAGCTGCTTGGGAAAATAAAAGAAGAAATAAAAAAGAGAAATAACGGATAATCCGTGGAACACCCTATGCAAAAAACGGGCAATGCTTTCTGACACATGCCCGGTTTTTTCCGTGTGCAAAATAGTTGATGGAAATGGAGCCACAGCCGTGCAGCCGGTTAGGGTGAATAAGGGGTTAATACCCAAGGAAGCGGCGGATCATTTGACCCCAGTTTCTGTTTTTCCAGAGGAAGAGTCCGATGGCGGATCCGATGAAGGCCTGAAGTATTTCAAAAGGGAGTTTCAGCATGGCATATTCCCAGGTGCTGTACACGTAGGCCTTGCCCAAAGTGTATCCCGCGATGGCGATGAGGGCGCCAAGGATGGTCGCTCCAAGAATGACAGGGAAGTTGTCTCTTCCATACCTGCCCACGATCAGGGACATGACGACGGAGCGGATACCGTGGGTGGCAAGGGAGACGAACATGGGGAGGGGATAGAAAAAGAAATCCCCGAGGAACGCGCCCACACCGCCGACAAGAAATGCGCCCAGGGGGTCGAGCGACAAGGCGGCAATGACAATGATGATATCATTCAGGTAAATATGCCCGCCGGGAACGGGAACGCTGAAAGAAGAGAAAATAGTATTTATTGCCATGAGCAGTCCGCATAGTGTAATCCATTTTATTTTATGGGGAAGACCGCTGATATCATTTTGATGCATAAGAGCTCCTTATTTGCGATTGGTAAAAGAAAAGGACGCAAGACCGCCCTTTTGTCATTGGAAGAGATATTTGTCAATGAGGTCTTTCCTGCGTAAATCTTTCAGCCATTCTGCAGGAATTGCATCATAACCGTAAATGATGCCTGCGAGCGCTCCTGTGACGGCGCCTACGGTGTCGGTATCATCGCCGAGATTGACGGCGGTCATGACGGCGTCTTTGAAATTGTCTGTATTTTCCAGTGTCCATATGGCTGCTTCGAGTGTGTCTGCCACGTAGCCGGTGCTTTTGATTTGTTCTACCGGCAGGCTGCTGATGGTAAGAAGGTTTTTAAAGAGGCTTTCTTCTATACCGTCATTGACGGCAGTTTCCACAGCTTCTTTTATGGATCTTCCCTGTAAAAGTTCCCTGGCGATATGGATATAGGTGACGCAGGCGCTTTTTGAAATGCGGTGTCCATGGGTGAGTGTCGATACTTCCCGTATTTCATCGTCTGTTACTTCGGGAAGGAACGCGAGGGGGATGATGCGCATGAGGGAGCCATTTCCATTGGAAGCTTCATCGGAGAGGCCTTCTCCGCGGCTGAGGGCGGCTCCCGTGGTCATGCCTACATCGAAGGATTTTCCGTCAGGGGTATACTTGCCGTTTTTGTACCAGTCGGTCATGCAGCACATGAGGTCTTCCAGGTCGATCCGTCCCATGAGTTTGATGCTGTCGCAAGTGGCAAGGGTGAGGCTGGTGTCATCGGACCATGTCCCCGGTGCCATATTATACGTGCCGTAACCTGTCATTTTTTCAACGCGGAATGAACCGCGCTCTTCAAACTGGACAGGCAGTCCGAGGGCATCTCCCACCGCCAGTCCGTATACCGCATCGCGAAGTGTTCTCATAGTTCCTCCTGGTGAATATTCTTTCTGTATTATTGTACCAGAAAAGGAAATAGCTGATAAGGCGGGCGGCTTCTTTGGAAAAGGAAATAAAAAAGCCGCCATGAGGCGGCTGAAGTCATTTTATTTACTGATGATTTTCCGAATAATATCTCCCATATTTCTATTTTTCCAGATGAACGCGCCGAGGATAGCACCGATGCCTGCCTGGAGTATTTCAAAGGGGAGTTTGATGAGAGAATATTCCGGGGTACTGTATACATAAGCCCTGCCGAGAGAATAACCGATAACCACGATGAGCGCGCCTAAGAAGACACCGAAGAAAGTGAGGGGAAGATTCTTCTTTCCGTAACGCCGGGCAAAGAGGGAAATAACGACGGCTTCCAGTCCGTGGGTGGCAAGCGAAACAAACATGGGGAGAGGGTAGAAAAAGAAATCGCCCAGGAATGCGCCTACACCGCCGACCAGGAACGCGCCCAGCGGGTCGAGAGAGAGAGCCGCCGCTACGATGATGACATCATTCAGGTAAAAGTGTCCGCCGGGGACGGGGATGCTGAAAGATGACAGGACGGTATTCATTGCCATTAAAAAGCCGCATACCGTGAGCCATCTGGCTTTATAGCGGGGGGCGGCGGAAATATTTCCTGCCGGGGTATTGGTGTTTGTCATGAAGAGCCTCCTTATACAGCTTTACTTAAAAACAGTATAATGATAAACTGGCATTATGAAAATCACCAAAAATAAAAATAAAAATATAACCAGATGGAGGCGTGATGGAGAATAGCGTAAAAGAGAAGGCATATATGGCGCTTTATGCCCGTGTCCGTGAAGCGATTACCGGCGGGATTTACCGGTGGGGCCACAAGCTGCCTTCCAAACGTGCTATGGCGGAAAGGCATGGCGTGAGTGTCATCACCGTGGAGCATGCGTATGCGCTTCTTGCGGAAGAAGGGTATGTCGAACCGCGGGAACGGAGCGGCTACTTTATCATTTATAAAGAGGAAGATGCTTTTCCCGTGGGGTACAGGGGAAAGGAAGTGAAGCCTGTCCTTCATTCGGAGACGGATGAAGAAGTATTTCCCTTTTCCGTTTATGCGAAAACGGCACGGACAGTGCTCTCCAAATGGGGCGAAAAGGTGCTGGCCCGCTCTCCCAATCAGGGAACGGCGGAGTTGAGGAATGCGCTTTGCGACTACCTGGCGCGAAGCAGAAATATCATCGTTTCTCCGCAGCAGATCTGTATCGGGTCGGGAGCGGAGTATCTGTACAGCCTTGTAGTGCAGGCCCTTGGCAGGGAACGGCTTGTAGCGGTGGAGGATCCCTGCTATGAGAAGATACGGCAGGTGTACCGCGCCCATGGCATACGGACAGAATCTCTCCGCCTGGGAGACAAAGGAATTCTGACAGAAGAACTGAAACGGGCAGGCGCACGTGTGCTTCATGTGACACCGTTCCACAGTTATCCAAGCGGCATTACGGCAAATGCTTCGAAGCGGCGGGAGTATATTCGCTGGGCGGAGGAGCGGTCCGGTCTGATTATTGAAGATGATTTTGATTCGGAGTTCACTCTTTTGTCAAAAGCGGAAGACACGCTCTTTTCTCTTTCTCCCCATGGCCCGGTGGTATATATGAATACGTTCTCACGAACAATTGCTCCCTCTGTCCGTGTGGCGTATCTTGTGCTTCCCGAAAACCGCCTGTCTAAATTTCAGGAGCGGACGGGATTTTATTCCTGCACCGTCCCTGTCTTGGATCAGCTCATTCTGGCGGAACTCATCAGCTATGGAGATTTTGAGCGGCATATCAATCGGGTGCGGAGACGCCGGAGGCGTAAAAAGGAAACGGCTGTTTCTTCCGGGAAGTAAGGCAATCACAAATGTATAAAACAAGCGCAACAAAAAAGACTTTCCTCAAAAACGGAAAGCCTTTTTATATTTATTTTTGACTTTTATCTTTCGTTCTGCAAAGTCCGCGCTCACAGTTGCGGAGGAAGCGGAGAAGATGCTCGATTTCCGGTGTCGGCGGGAAGTCCTGTTCCATTTCATGGATGGCTTCGTAGAGCTTCAGACCGGAACGGAAAATGGTGCGGTACGCTTTTTTCAGCCAGCTTCTTACTTCAGGGGTGATATTATTTCTGGCAATCCCCACGCTGTTCAGTCCGACCACTCTTGCCGGATTTCCGTCAACGATAACAAAAGGACATACATCCTGTACAATCTTGGACATGCCGCCTACCATGGCGCAGGCGCCGATTTTTACGAACTGGTGGATACCGCTCATGCCGCCAATGACTGCGTGGTCTTCCACGGTAACGTGGCCGGCTGCTCCGGAAAAACTGGACATGACAACGTAGTCTCCGAAATTGCAGTTGTGTGCCACATGGGTGTATGCCTGAAGCATATTATGCGAGCCGATACGGGTTTCACAATTTTCTCCCGTAGCACGGTGGACGGTGACGAATTCGCGGAAGCTGTTGTCGTTGCCGATGACGACCGTACTGTATTCACCGGCAAATTTCAAATCCTGCGGATCTTCGCCGATAACGGCATTCGGATACACATGATTGTTTTTTCCCATGCGTACGTTTTTCGAAATGACCGCATGGGAGCCGATGATGGAGCCTTCGCCGATTTCACAGTTGGGACCGATGACGGCATAAGGTTCGATAATTACATTTTTATGAAGTTTGGCAGTAGGATCAACAACGGCCGTTTCATGAATCTGCGGCTCCGCTGATTTGATAACTGTTAATTCCATTCTCATGGTTTCCCTTCAACAGCAGGCGGATACTGCCTGCCGGATTTTAATTTCTTTTTATACATACATCGGCAAGACGGTTTTTAAATAAAACAGTGGTCTTGTCGAAATATATGCGTTTTTCTTTATTTTTCTTTATTTTTCTTTGAATATCATCTTATTTTAACTGATTTCAGATTTTAAAAATTATTTTTCATCCTGCTTGCCGGAAGGGATTTCCGGTTCAGCGAGGTAGAAAAGGAAATCAGCCGATGCTTTGAAGGTTTCCCCTACATAGCATTCACAGTGTACCTTGCCCATGCGCCCTACGATCTTTTTGATGACCGCTTTGGTTACAAGCTGGTCTCCCGGGCGGACGGGGGAACGGAAGCGGACTTTGTCCATGCCTGTAAACATGGGAATGAGGCCCCGATTTTCTTCGGGATACTGGAGAGCAACGCCGCCGACCTGGGCCATGGCTTCACAGATAAGGGCGCCAGGCATGATGGGGTGGCCGGGGAAATGTCCCTGAAAAAATGGTTCGTTGATGGTGACGGATTTCACTCCGACGGCATAATCCATGGGAACGAGTTCGGTAATTTTGTCTACCAGCAGCATCGGATAACGATGGGGGAGGATTTCCATGATTTCTTCAATATTTAATTCCATAATTGATTCTCTCCTGTTCATGAACTTCTTTTTATTTTTTCAATACTCTCAGTTTCGCCGCAAGAGCGGCATTCAGCTTATGGCTGCCCATGACCGCGATGATATGTGCGTGGAGCGGGCCCACAAGGGAAATATCGCCAAGGATATCCAAAATCTTATGGCGGACAAGTTCGTCGGGGAATTTCAATTCTGACAGGCAGTCCGTTTCAGAATAAACGACAGCGTTTTCCAACGTACCGCCTTTGCCGAGCCCCATTTGCCGCATGACCTCCAGCTCCCAGGTAAATCCGATGGTGCGGGAAGGGGCGATTTCTCTGATGTATGTCTCCTTGTCGATTATGAAGTCTTTCATTTGCGTACCTAAAAGCGGATGCGGATTGATGGATGTAAATGTAATGCGGAGGCCGTCATAAGGGAGCGCAGTGATGAATTTATTATCTTCATATACGGCTACGCTTGTCTCAAGAGTAAGGATATCGGTCTGTTTTTCCAGTTCCACAATACCCGCTTTCAAAATCATTTGGGAGAATGTAAGGGCGCCGCCGTCAGCTACGGGAGGTTCGGGAGCGTCCATCTCAAGAATGCAGTTGTCGATACGGAGCGCGAAGAGCGCGGAAAGGATATGCTCCACGGTGAAAACTTTCGCGTCTCCCCGTTCCAGCGTCGTTGCGCGGAGTGTATTTGTTACAAATTCACTCTTTGCAGGCACTTCAGGGGCGCCGGTAAGATCAATACGCCGGAAGATGATGCCGCTGCCCGCCGGAGCGGGACGCATCGTGATTGTTACGGGAATTCCGGAATGGAGTCCGTTTCCCTTAAAGGAAATCGGTTTTCCGAGGGTATACTGATTTCTTTTCAATATAGAGTCCTTTCAAGAATTACTTATTATACTAGTAATTTATTATACAGCGATATGACTGCAAGTACAAATATAAATTAGAAAGGGTTTTCTTGAGAAGGAAAAGAAAAATCATGCAAAGCCTGTTTGGCGGAATGGTATAATTTATTTAAATAAGAAGGGGAAAGGAGACTGCCGTGGAAAGCGAACTACTGAAAAAGCAGGAGGATCTGCGATTTCGTTTGAAAGAAATGGGAACTGTGGCGGTCGCTTTTTCCGGCGGTGTGGATTCCGCTTTTCTGCTCCATGAGGCCCATGCCGTTCTTGGGAAGAAAGCTGTCGCGGTAACAATGAAATTGAATTCCTTTCCTTTCCGCGAATGGAAGGACGCCAAAGAATTCTGCAAACGGGAACATATACGGCAGATGATTGTCGAACAGGACCAATTCCTGATTAAGGGCTTTGCGGAAAATGAAAGAGACCGATGCTACCACTGCAAGTATTTTCTTTTTTCTTTTTTGAAAGAGCTGGCGAAGAAGAATCATATTTCCTGTGTGGCGGACGGCACGAATTTCAGTGACATGGGTGGTTACCGGCCCGGATTGAAGGCGCTGGCGGAACTGGGCGTGGTGAGTCCCTTAAGAGAGGCGGAGCTGACAAAGGAGGAAATACGGGCGCTTTCGAAAAAGGAAGATCTTCCTACATGGAACAAGCCGTCTTTTTCCTGTCTGGCGACACGGTTTCCTTATGGCGAACCGATCACCGGGAAAAAGCTGCGCCGTGTAGAAATGGCGGAGCAGTTTCTTTTTGAAATGGGATTTACCCAATTCCGTGTCCGCAGCCATAACCGGATGGCGCGTATTGAAATCCGTCCGCAGGAGTTTTCACTGCTTGTGGAAAAAAGGAAGATCATAGCCGCGCGGTTTAAAGAACTGGGGTTTATGTATATAACGATGGATCTGGAGGGATTCCGCTCGGGATCTATGGATATAGGGCAGGTGTAGCATGGATATCAGAGAACTTTTGGAAAAGGTCAGAGGCGGGAAGCTGGAAATTGACGCAGCGGAAAAGTATCTGCGCAGTCATTCCGGAGTTCGCGCCTATGAAGAAATGGGATATGCCAAACTGGATACGGACAGGAAACGGCGTTCCGGATTTGCTGAGGTCATTTACTGCCAGGGGAAATCGGATGAATTTCTGCCGGAGATATTCCGAAAGTTATATGAAGCGGAAGGGGAGGTGTTCGGTACACGTGCCGATGCCCATCAATATGAGATCGTCCGCGCCGTACTGCCGGATATTTCTTATGATCCTGTTTCCCGTATCCTGAAACTGGAAAAGAAAGATAAGGAGCATACAGGCTTAGTCGCGGTCTGCACGGGAGGAACGTCAGATATTCCCGTGGCGGAAGAAGCGGCGCAGACGGCGGAATATTTCGGCAGCCGTGTGGAACGTATTTATGATGTGGGTGTCAGCGGCATCCACCGTCTTTTATCCTGTGAAAAGAAAGTGCGGGAAGCCAACTGCGTCATTGCCGTGGCAGGTATGGAAGGCGCTCTTGCGTCGGTAATCGGCGGTCTTGTGGCTAATCCCGTCATTGCCGTGCCCACGTCCGTGGGGTATGGAGCAAGCTTTCATGGGCTGTCGGCTCTTTTGACGATGATTAATTCCTGCGCGAACGGCATTGTGACGGTAAATATAGATAACGGCTTCGGCGCAGGGTATGTAGCGACACAGATCAACAGGCTGGCGGAAAGGGGTAAAAGCAATGGATAAAAAATTATACCTGGACTGCGGATCCGGGATCAGCGGGGATATGTTCGTAGCGGCAATGATCGACTTGGGGGCGGATCCGGACACTCTTGAAAAAGCGCTGGACTCTATCCCGGCGGACGGTTTTTTCGTAGAGATAGGCAGAGTAAAGAAATCAGGCATCGACTGCTGTGATTTTCATGTCCGACTTGATGATGACTGTGAAAACCATGATCATGACATGGACTACCTTTACGGAAGTCTGGCCCCGGCGGCAGGATCGGGATGCTCTTGTCATGAAGAACCGGACAGAGAAGAACATCACTGCCATTGCCATGAGGAAGGGCATGACGGGGAGGCACATCACTGCTGCCGTCAGGAAAAAGATCATCATCATACCCATCGGGGGCTTGCGGAGATTCTTCCGATGATCGATGCCTGTGATATGACGGAAACAGCAAAAGCGCTGGCCCGCAAAATATTCCGGATTATCGGCGAAGCGGAAGCGAAAGCCCATGATTTGCCCCTTGACGAAGTCCATTTCCATGAAGTGGGAGCGCTTGATTCCATTGTGGACGTGGTGGCGGCTGCCGTTACTTTTGACAGCCTTCACATCAAAGAGGTGATCGTCCCTAAACTTACGGAAGGGGCAGGGACAGTTCGGTGCCGGCATGGAGTCATGCCCGTGCCTGTCCCTGCGACAGTGAATATTGTTTCCGCTTATAAAATCCCCATGGAGCTCACCGAGGCGAAAGGGGAGTATGTGACGCCTACCGGCGCGGCCATTGCGGCGGCCATTTCCACAAGCCATCAGCTGCCGCCGTCTTTTGTTATCAAGAAAGCAGGTCTTGGCGCGGGAAAACGGGCATACACGGATCGAAGCGGCATGCTCCGGGCATTCCTTATCCAGGAGGAGAATGAAGGCCGTGATAAAGTTGTGAAACTGGAAACGGATATTGATGACTGCTCCGGCGAGGTTTTGGGGTATGTCATGAAGAAATTGTTCAAGGCAGGAGCGAAAGATGTCCACTATGCTCCCGTTTTCATGAAAAAGAATCGTCCGGCCTGGGAACTAACAGTGATCTGCGGGGAAGACAAAGCGGAGGAGCTGGAACAAATTATTTTCACGGAAACCACGACGATCGGTATCCGCGAATATCCCCTCGGGCGCTCTGTCTTAGATAGAGAAGAAAAAGAAGTGGAAACGGTTTACGGCAAAGCATCTGTGAAGCAGGTGACTTTTGGGGATATGACGCGGGCCTATCCTGAATACGATACCGTGAAAAAACTGGCGAAGAAAAATAAAGTACCTTTTATGGATGTTTTTGACGCGGTGAAAGAGGCGGCAAAGAAAAAATAACGGGCTGATATGGTAAGGAGCGTTTTCCGGCAGGGGCGCTTCTTCTTTTTTTCCTTTCTTTTGTGATAGAATGACTTATTATAAATAAAAGGAAGTACATCTATGAAAAAAAGAAACCTGGGGTTAACAGCGGCTGTAGGCTCGTACCTGCTGTGGGGGCTTCTGCCGGTTTACTGGAATCAGCTGTCTGCCGTTTCCGCATATGAAATATTATCGCACCGCATTATCTGGTCTTTCTTCTTCATGCTCATGATTCTCTCTTTCATGGGACGGATGGTGTCGTTTTGGGAGGAATGTAACCATCTTTGGGCGGATAAAAGCCGGGGTGCTCTCCTTGCTCTGGCATCTTTTCTTATTACGGCAAACTGGTGCATTTTCATCTGGGCGGTGACGAACCGCCATGTGGTGGATACCAGTGTGGGGTATTACATGAATCCCCTTGTGAGCGTTCTTCTTGGTGTTGTATGTTTTCATGAGCGGCTGTCAAAAATGAAATGGTTTTCTATTGCCGTTGCCGCTGCGGGAATCAGCGTGATGACCTGGGAGTTGGGAAGGTTTCCGCTGATTGCTGTCGGTCTTGCATCGACATTTGCCCTCTACGGCGCGGTGAAAAAGAAATTGAATCTGGATGCTTTTTACAGCATTACGCTGGAAACATTTTTTGTTCTTCCTTTTGCTCTTGCTTATGTACTTTCTCTTGGGAATGACGGCATTGGACATTTCACTGTCGATGACCTGCGTACGGCAGGGTTTCTTATCGGCGCAGGCGCTGTGACGGCGACGCCTCTCGTACTCTTTTCCATAGGGGCGAATGATTTGCCGCTGAACGTTCTCGGGTTCTGCCAGTATATTTCTCCGTCCATTACCCTGCTTTTGGGAATATTTCTTTTCGGTGAACCTTTTACCCGTGCACAGTTGTCTGCTTTTTCTTTTATCTGGTCAGCTCTTGCGGTTTTTACGATTGCGGACTGGAGGGAAAGGAAGTTTTTGGAAAAACGGGGAATGAGCGCCTTGTAAAAAGGAGAGGGAAATGGAAAACATTTTATCGGAATATGATAAATCGCCGGGAATCATTTCTCCGGATTTTGAAAAAATGGATTTGCACCTGCCGAAGAAAGCGGTTTTTGCTTTTCTTGGAGAGAAACGGATTGAAAGGTTTGCTTTTGCCCGGGGCGGTGAAAAGGTCGGGACATTTGTTTCTCTGACAAAAGATTTTCCCCTGTGGATGATTAAAGCGGATAAGGAAGAACTCTGCGTCCTTCAGGCGCCGGCGGGAGCTTCGGCGGCAGTCCTGCTTCTGGAACGGCTCTATGCGTATGGTGTGGAAAAAGTGGTAGCTCTGGGATGCTGCGGCGCGCTGGAAAAGCTGGCGGAGAATGTTTTCTTTGTCGTACGCAAGGCGCTTCGTGATGAGGGTACGTCGTACCATTATCTTCCGTCGGCACGGTTTGTGACACTTGATGAATCGGCGGCGAATATTGTAGAAGGAGTGCTTCGGGAAAATCATGTGCCTTGTGAAAGCTGTGTAACTTGGTCGACGGACGGATTTTTCCGTGAAACGAAAGAAAAGGTAAAAGCGCGGCGGGCGGAAGGCTGCCGCGTCGTGGATATGGAATGCGCCGCTTTGGCGGCATGTGCGGCATACAGGGGGAAGGTATTTGCCCAGATCCTTTTTACCGCCGATACACTTCACGATTTATCTCACGAACAGCGGGCGTGGGGAAAAGAAAGCCGCGATAAGGCACTCCTCATGGGAGTCAAAGCGGCGGAGAGGTTATGAAGGAAGAGTTATGTCAGCAGGTGAATTGCTTTTTGGGGGACTTCTTGCCATAAATGCCGCCGCCTTTTTTCTGTACGGCCTTGACAAATGGAAAGCGGTGCATGGACGGCGGCGGATAAGGGAAAGGACGCTTCTGTTTATTGCCGCTGCGGGCGGATCGGCAGGCGCGTTTCTTGCTATGCGTTTTTTTCGCCATAAGACACGCCATGTGTCATTTCAATTCGGTGTGCCCGTCCTCTTTCTTTTACAGGCAGCTTTCGCTTTTTTCCTTTGGAAATAGTTCGGGCGGACTTGACTATATTCATGATTATCTGTACAATACAAAAGATACTAAGAGCTGTGATGAAGACGGTTTGCGTAAGCGCCCGGCAGAGAGAGCCTTCGGCCGGTGAAAGAAGGGGCGGGCGGCGCGGACGGATCACTTCTGAGCTTCAGGGAGGAAATGCCCTGACGGGACACCGTTAACTGTGCCGAGTGGCCTTTGGGTCATTAGGGTGGTACCACGGGAAATATTCTCGCCCCTTTTCGGGCGGGATTTTTTTATTTACACCATACAGGAGGAAATGGAATGGATTACAGCAAAACGCTGCGCCTGCCGCAGACAGAATTCCCCATGCGCGGAAATCTTCCGCAGAAGGAACCGCAGTTTGTGGAACTTTGGAAAGATAAGGATTTATACAATAAGAGAATAGAAAAAAGAAAGAAAGCAGGCGCGCCCCGCTTCGTGCTTCATGACGGACCTCCTTATGCGAACGGCAAGATCCACATCGGCCATGCCCTGAATAAGACACTGAAGGATATTATTGTCCGCTACAAGTACATGGCGGGGTACATGGCAAACTATGTCCCCGGCTGGGATACCCACGGCCTTCCGATTGAATATGCCGTACTGAAAGATTCGGGAGAGGATCGGGCGAATATGTCCGTTCTTGAACTGCGCCGCAAATGTCTGGAATACGCAAAGAAATGGATTGAAATCCAGAAAACCGATTTTATCCGCATGGGCGTTATCGGCGATTTTGATAACCGTTACGTTACTTTTGATCCACATCTGGAAGCCAAGGAAATAGAAGTTTTTGGCGAAATGGCAAGAAAAGGATACATCTATAAAGGAAAGAAAGCCGTTTACTGGTGTCCCCACTGTGAAACGGCGCTGGCGGAAGCGGAAATCGAGTATAAGGACCGCAAGTCCCCGTCTATTTATGTAAAGTTCCCTGCGAAAAATATCAAAGGACTCGGACCGGAGGGCGTAGATCAATCCAAGCTTTTTGCCGTCATCTGGACAACCACGCCTTGGACCATTCCTGCCAACCAGTATATTTCCGTCAACCCGAAGTTCACCTATGTATGGGTGCATAATCTGGATGCCGACGAGTACTATCTGATGAATAAGGAGCTGGCACCGGCAGCTTTGGCGGACTGCAAGATTGAAAATTACGAGTTTGCCGGCCGCGAAATGACAGGCGCCGAATGGGAGTTGGCCGAATTTATGCACCCCTGGGCATCTTATAACCGAACCGTGTATGTTCTTGAGGGCAACCATGTCACGCTGGATGCTGGTACAGGCTGTGTACATACTGCCCCGGGCCACGGCGTGGATGACTTTGAAGTGTATAAGAAATATGAAAATGAAGGAAAACTGAAGCAGGAAGTCATCTGTCCTGTGGACAATAAAGGCCGTATGACGGCAGAAGCCGGATCCTTTCTGGAAGGGAAGACTGTATGGGAAGCGGAAGGACCGAGTATTTCCGCGCTTGCCCACGAAGGCATGCTTCTTGGCAAAAAGTCCCTCCACCACCAGTATGCCCATTGCTGGCGCTGCAAGAATCCCGTCATTTACCGTGCGACAGAGCAGTGGTTTGCTTCCATCAATGATTTTCGCGAAGATGCATTGAAAGCGGTCGACGAGACACGGTTTATCCCTTCCTGGGGGCATGACCGCCTGTATAATATGATTCGTGACCGTCAGGACTGGTGTATTTCCCGCCAGCGTTCCTGGGGTGTTCCGATTCCTGCTTTCTACTGTGACGGCTGCGGCAACTATGTGATTACGCCCGAAACGATTGAAAGCGTGAAAGAAATCGTGGAAAAAGAGGGCACCGATGCATGGTGGGCGCACCCGGCGGAAGAACTTTTGCCGAAGGATTTCAAATGTCCCCACTGCGGCGGCAGCCGTTTCCACCAGGAAAAAGACATCATGGACGTATGGTTTGATTCCGGCTCCACCTGGAATGGTGTCCTAAAAGATCCTCATCCGGTGTGGAAAGATACCGGCGCGGCGTATCCCTGCGATTTGTATCTGGAAGGTTCCGACCAGCACCGCGGCTGGTTCCACAGCTCTCTTCTGACCAGTGTGGCGGTCAATGGCTGCGCGCCGTATAAGGCTGTTCTGACCCATGGTTTTACCATGGACGGAGAGGGACGGAAGATGTCCAAATCGGTAGGAAACGTAGTCGCGCCCCAGGACATTATTGATAAGTATGGCGCTGACGTGATGCGTTTGTGGATTTCTTCCGTCGATTATCAGGGAGACGTCCGCCTTTCCGATAAGATTGTGAAATCCATGAGCGATGTATACAGAAAGATCAGAAATACGTTCCGCTACCTTCTGGGGAATCTTTATGATTTCGATCCGAAGACCGACAGCGTGGCTTATGGGGATATGGAAGAATTGGATCGCTGGGCGCTGCTTCGTCTGGAACAGGTAAAGCGTACCGTTCTTAAAGCCTATGAGGATTATGAATTCCACGTCATGTACCATGCCGTCCATAATTTCTGTACTGTGGATCTGTCATCCATTTACCTGGATATACTGAAAGACCGTCTCTATACAGAAAAAGATGATTCCCTCCTGAGAAGAAGCGCGCAGACTGCCATGTATGAAATCCTTACCTCTCTCGTAAGGCTGGTAGCCCCCGTTATTTGCTTTACTGCCGAAGAAGTATGGCAGGCACTCCCGAATCGGGAAGAAAGAGAATGGTCTGTCCATATGGCGGATATGCCGGCGGAAAACGACAGATACATGGATAAAGTATTGGAAGAAAAGTGGAAGAAGCGCCTTGCTCTCCGCAGCGTTGTGACAAAAGCGCTGGAAGAAGCCCGCCAGGCGAAAGTCATCGGCCACCCTCTGGACGCGGAAATTACTATTTACGCAGATGGTGAACATTTGGAAACACTGAAAGCCATGGAAAAAGAACTGGCGGATTTCTGCCTCGTTTCCCAGGCGAAGATTTCCGGCGATTTGTCTGCCGCTCCTGAGAATGCCGTTGCTTCTGAAGACGGAACGGTGAAAGTTTCCATCGCCGTCTGCACTCTTGAAAAGTGTGAACGCTGCTGGAAACGCACTCCTGATGTAAACTCTGATCCGAAACATGAACACGTCTGCGCAAGATGCGCTAAAGTCCTTACGGAGATGGGAGAATAAGAAAGGCAAGTCGGCGGTCAGCAGTGGAAATTTATAAGTTAAGTATGCTGACGGTTTCCTGTATGACAGAAAAGTAACGGGACAATATAAAAGACCTCTTTTGCCGGAGGTCTTTTTGTTTGGAGAAATCCATGGAAGAGTTTTGTTCATTGCCGCAGCGAAAGATATGAGGGAGTCGATTTCATTTGAGTGTGAATTTCCAGGCACAGAACCAGCTTTCCGGGTGGGCGTCAGGGGGACAGCCTATGCATTCTGTCTGTATGCGGTCGTCTATACCTTCGGCAAAGCGGGCGTATTCTACAAGACCGGCGCTTTTGCAGGGATAGTCGGGTAAATTTTTCCGCATCCGTGCCGATTGGACACGGCAGTTATCCATTGTGAAGATGAGAGAACCATTTTCAAAGCGGGAGGACTGTCTGTTCAGACGGCTGTACATACGGAAGTTTAAAGCCTGCGCCAATCCTTCCAGCCCGGGATGCTTTTCCATGCCAAGAAGTTTTTTAATGGAGTGCGCTTCAAAGGGAGAGAACCGGGCCCATGTAGAATCGTTGCACCGTTTCGCATCATTGATGCCGTAGGAAAACTCCACTCCCTGAAACCAGAAGCCGTCTTGGGCAAGCCAGCTTTTTGCGATGGTGTCCAGAAAAGAAAGCTGATCTTCTTTAGGAAGGCGGATGAGGAAAGCGGGACAGCCCTCTTGTTCAGGGAAATGAAATTGCGCCGCCAAACGACGAACTGCCGCCTTTCGTGTCTGCTTCCAGGCGTAGTCCATGACATTGAGCGCCTTTTCAAAACCGAGCTGGTGCTCTACTTCACGGAACCAAAGGGTGTGATGGACCGTCATGCGGTGGCACATGTCTATAATATGTGCCGCCCGCTTTTCCACCGTTATTGTTTCCATTGTTTTTTCATTCATGGTAAACCTCCTTCATGGAGAATTTCATTTCTTTTATTATGAAATAACTGTTGGAAAATATCCATGGTAAAAAAATAATCAAAAAGTCAAAATATTTATTAGCACTCTATTGACATGAGTGCTAAATGTGATATAATACAGTTGTCAGGAAGAAAAGATGGACTCCTGAGATATGTTATAAATATTTTAAAGAAAAGAGGTTTTGATTATGCGTGGTTTACTTCCTTTTGATGGTTTTTTCGGTGATACGGCGCTGGATCATTTCTTCAGCGATACTCCGGCTGCATACAAAGATTATGTATCTGTACCCAAGGTGGATATTGAGGATAAAAAAGATTTCTATGAAATTACCTGTGATATGCCCGGGTTTACCAAGGATCAGATCCGTATTTCTTATGAAAACGGAATTTTGTCCCTGTCCGCTCAGAAAGAGGAACAGACGGAGGAAAAAGATGATGACCGTCATTATATCCGCCGTGAACGTTCCAGCTCTGTCTTCCGCCGCCAGTTCAATGTGAAAGGGATCAAAGAAGACGGCATCAAGGCAGGCTTGAAAGACGGGATTCTGACGATTACACTGCCGAAACTCCCGCAGGAAATTGAAAAAGCACCCCATCGTATCCAGATTGACTGAAGATGATGTATAAGATATTCCTGGAATACTGAAAAGTTTATTCATGCTTTCTCTCCGGGCGGTACTTCCCCGGTACCGTCCATCTTTGGAACAGGTCATGATAATCCCCCATTATCGTGGCCTGTTTTTATGTGCCCATAAACAGTTTGCGTTTCATGGCTGTTTATAATAAGCTGGAGAAAATGGAGGGAGAATGTATGGAGAAAAGACTGGAAGACAGGAGTTTGGAAGAATTGTGGCAGCTCTTTCCCATCTTTCTTGTACCCTATAAAAAAGAATGGGCAGATTGGTACAAGGAAGAAAAAGATCGTTTGGATGTTCTGCTGGATGCAGGGCGGATAAAGCGCGTCAGCCATATCGGAAGTACGGCTGTTTCCGGTATCTGGGCCAAAAATATCATAGATATCCTGTTAGAAGTACCGGATAAAAAAAGAATGGCAGAGGTATGGGAAATTTTGAAAAATAACGGCTGGCTCTGCATGAACACTTCAAAGAACCGCATTTCCATGAATAAAGGGTACACGGAAAAGGGCTTTGCGGAGAAGGTATATCACCTGCATATCCGGCTGCCCTGCGATCATGATGAATTGTATTTTCTCTCTTATCTGCAGGCGCATCCTGTTGTTGCGAAGGAGTATGAAACATTGAAGCTGCTTTTATGGAAACGGTATCCTCATGACAGGGACAGATACACGGATGCAAAGACAGATTTCGTCAGGACATATACGGAACTGGCAAAAAGAGAATACGGGAACCGGTGGGAATGGTAATCGGTAAAACAGCCCGGTGAAAATCGGGCTGTTTGTGTGTGGATTTCCGGAAATGAATATCGAAAACATATTGTAAACTTATAACGCAAAAACAATTGACAGAAGAAATTGTTTATTTTATACTTGAATCCGAGATAACAATAAAGGAAACGGACTGATTCCGTGAAAAGAGGGGTTCTATTATGGAAAGTGCTTGTCAGGAAATTATCCGCTTGGCGGAAAAGGTCATGGATGGCAGACAGATCACGCCGGAAGAGGCAGGGAGGCTCATTCGTACAAAAGATGAAGACACCATGCTGCTTCTTGCCATGGCGGATAAAATCCGTCAAAAATTTGGCGGCAGCTCCGTGGATTTCTGCGCCATCATCAATGCGAGAAGCGGGCACTGCCAGGAAGACTGCAAATTCTGCGCCCAGTCCGGCTGGTACAGGACAGGTGCCAAGGTATATCGCCTGCTGCCGGAAGAACAGATTATCGAAGCGGCAAAGAAAGCAAAAGCGGCAGGCGCCGTCCGGTTCTCCATTGTTACCAGCGGTCGTAATCAGGACAATCCCAATGAGTTTGAAGAAATTATTGCAATCGTGAAGCGTATCCGTAAGGAAGTAGGTATCGAAGTCTGCTGCTCCCTGGGGCTTATTTCTTCCGAGCAGGCGCTCCGGCTGAAGGAAGCGGGCATTACCCGTATTCATTGCAATATCGAAACGTCTCCGTCCTATTTTCCGGAAATCTGTACTACCCATACCATGGAAGACAAGGAAGATATCATCAGCACGGCGCAGAAGGCAGGGATCCGTGTCTGCTCCGGAGGCATTATCGGGCTTGGCGAATCTTTGGATCAACGCGTGGAAATGGCGTTTAAGCTGAAAGAAATGCACATTGATTCCGTGCCGCTGAATATCTTGAATCCTGTAGAAGGAACGCCTTTTTATGATAATAAACGTCCGTCCGCTTTGGAAATCCTCCGCACTTTTGCCATGTTCCGCTTTGTTCTTCCGAAAGCCCTCATCCGTACGGCAGGCGGTCGTGAAGTCAATCTGAGAAGCCTGCAGGCCCACGCGCTTTCCGGCGGCCTTAATGGTATTATGGTGGGCGGCTATCTTACCACCGGCGGCAGAGATCCGAAAGAGGATCTGGTCATGACGGCGGATCTGGGACGGAGCAGGACGTCCCCGCAGCTGTAATACAAATCAAAACCGAATCGTAGAATTAAAAAAGAAGAGCGGCGCTGTACCGGTGTCCAGACGTTAGATTTTTAGTCTGATTTTTGGAATGTGGTACAGGATGCGCCGTTCTTTTTTGCTGTCTGTACCGGTATGAATCAGCATGTTTCCGAGGATATCAATTTCGTTCCTAAAATTGCAAAAGGTAAACCGATTTCAAAGGAACAAAGTGACGCATGGAATCGAGTGAGTCACTTACTGCGGTGAGGGGGAAGAATAAAAAGAACCACATCGAACAGATGTGGTGGATTAAATACGTGGTGGAGATAAGCGGGATCGAACCGGTTAAGTAGGGAACCGATTTCAAAGGAACAAAGTGACGCATGAAATCGAGTGAGTCACTTATTGCGGTGAGGGGAATGAATAAAAAGAACCACATCGAACAGATGTGGTGGATTAAATGCGTGGTGGAGATAAGCGGGATCGAACCGCTGACCTTTTGAATGCCATTCAAACGCTCTCCCAGCTGAGCTATACCCCCATGCTTTTCAAATTATAGCAAAGGGGACGGCGCTATGCAATAGGGACAAAAGAAACGGGGATTTTATTTCATGAAAAGAGGAGATTGAGATGAAAACAAATGGATTGTTGTTGGGGGATTACCTTTAGATGTTCATATGATGAATAATATGTGATATAATTTTAAGAATTATTGAGTTTACGGATGACAGGAATAAATGAATTTTTAAGCTGATATTGTTTTTAAAGTGGGAATATGAAGGAATGTGCCTATGAAGAAGATTGTTATGCTGACCTGTCCCCATGCGGAGACCGTCTGCACCGGCGCAGGATGTTTTTCTGCATTGAATGGGAGAACCCATCGTTTTCGTGAATATGGAGATGAAGAATTGCAGGTGTCCGCTTTTATGAAGTGCAACGGGTGCGGGCATTTTCCCCGGCAGGATAAAGGACTTGATGAAAAGATCGAGCGAATTCTCGAAATACATCCGGATGCGATTCATTTGGGGATCTGCTGTTGCCATAACGGAAAAAGTAAGACTCTTTGCAAAGAGGTAGAAATGATTACCTCTATTTTTGAAAAAGCGGAGATACCTGTTGTGCGGGGTACGCATTCTGTTTTTTAAGAGGATTCCTTATTTTCCTGCGGTCGAAACAAGGTCAGGCCGGCAGGAAAATGGAATATAAGATTTTCACAGGTGGTTTAGCGATTAAAGAAAGGAGGAAGTTATGAAAAAATGGCTTTTGGCTTTCGTTGCTCTGATTTTTTCTTTATGCTTGTCTCATATGGCTTTTGCTGCGGAACATTCGGCAGATACGATGGTTTTGGATTGGCGTACGGAAAAGGTCTGGATGGAGCATGGAGAGCTTTGCGTGCGGGGAACATTTTATAACAGACGAAGTGACTTGACGGTTACAAAGCTTGATGAAATGATTCTCCAGATTACTTTTACAGGAACTGATGGGAAAACATTTCAATTCATCGGGCATCCGAAAAGACTGCCCATGTTGAAATTACCGGCCAACGGAAGTAAAAAAGTCACTTTTAATTTCGGGCCCTTTTCAGGGGAATGGAAAGACTGGGCCACGAAAGAAGATTATTCATTCAGTTATATTAATGGTTCAAGATGGTAAAGCCCAGAGGAGAGAGTATTCATGAAAAAAGGTATGAAATCAGCTTTTGCCGCCACGCTGGCGTTGACGGCCTGTTTTGGCGGAATTTCCACATATGCTGCTCACGATGAAAATTTGAATGTGTATACGCTGGATACGGTGGTTGTAGAAGCGGATAAGACAAAAAATAAATTCGGGGACACGATTACGGAACAGTCTTATTACCGTACGGGCGGCGACGTGAAAGTTATCACCCGCGAAGAACTTGATAAACGCCATTACACTGATGTGACGGAAGCGATTAAACGTATTCCGGGGATCACTTTCCAGAATCCCGGATATCGCGGTGGGGAATATGGGTACCAATTTTATAATAATGGGATTTCTATTAATGGCGATACTCGTGTGGTTGTCTTGGTTGATGGCCGCCGTGTGGATAATGCGGCCAGTTCCCGCATTGATTCTTCCAGTGCAGCGGGAAGCAAGTCGACCGGGGTCAATCTTGACCAGGTTACGAATATGGAAAATGTGGACAAAATTGAAGTAATTAAGGGACCGGGCGCCTCTGTATACGGTGATGATGCTACAGGCGGCGTCATCAATATCATTACAAGAAAGGGAGGCAGGGATTCGCAGGGAAGCATTGACCTTGCCACGGGTTCATGGAAAAAACACCATTATGCAATCAATTATTCCGGTTCCGCCGGTGATGACCGTTCCTGGCACTACTTTATTTCCGCGAATCGTGATATGTCGGGGGATACGAAGTATCATGACGCGTTCAGCGATACGGACGGGCGGTTGGAAGGATCCCGCTGGAAAGAAGACGGTGTCAATGTACGGCTTGATAAGGATTTCAGCGATACCCAAAATTTGAAAATCTGGTACAATTTCCGCCAGGGCAAAGACGGCTATCCGATTGCCGTGCCTAATCAGAAATACATGAATCCTTCCGATTGGGCAAATATTATTTCCAGAGCGACAATCGGTGGTTTCTTTGATACAGCGGAGCACGCGGCGAAAGGGAAAGATTATAAGTCTGACGGTGTGGTTAATCTTGCCGACATGAATGATAATACGACCTATTTCCTTGGGAAAAGGATGTCCGGTGATATGAAGAATCCGGGGTACCATAATTTGTATTCTTTGGATGGGAATTATGGTTCTTTCAGCCGGTTTAAGAATAATGATCTGGATATTGTTTACACTTTTAACAAAGACAACGGCATGGACAGTTTTATCCGTTTTTACAACCAGACTCATAGGCTGTCTAATCGTGATGTGTACCATTGGTATAGATATGGCGGAACCAAGCAGGCGATTGAAGCTTTCAAAAGATTATATCCCAGTGGGGCGACCGGAGCGCAGATTAAAGAATGGATTAAAGAGAATCTGGCACCTTTCACAGGAAATAAAGACTTGTTGAAGAAGTGGATCGCCGATACCGGCGGATATGCTACGGAACCGAACAGCTGGCATGAAGAAAAGAACCGTGGAGTCCAGCTCCAGTATGCGAAGAGTATCGGTAAACATGATGTTATCGCTAATGTGACTTATGACAAGGCGAAAAACTATGCATTCAGGGTCAATCCGGCAACCGGTGAAAAACGGTCTTCCAGTGTAGAACGGGAAACGGTACGTACCTATGTCCAGGATAAAATTCATTTAACGGATAAATGGGATCTTACTCCTTCGCTTCGTTATTCCCATTACAGTGATTATAAAGAATCTACCGGCGGAAACAGTGCGGGAAACACGAATGATTTTAACTATTCTTTGAATACGGAGTATATGTTTAATGACAAGGTCGGCATGTACCTTGGCTGGACGAAGGTGTTCCGTCCGCTTCGCCAGGGGGATTATACAACGACGGACTATGTATTCAATGCACCGCTGAAAGACGAAGAAGGGAATGTATATACTTTCGGCATTCATTATGATATCAGTGACAGAACGACGGTGGCGCTCCATTACGATTGGACAAAGATGAAGAATGCTATTGCCACGCTTCCTGTTTTAGATCCGAACTCCGGTGATTTCCTTTCGACCCCAATCAATGCAAAGGAAGATAAGCAGTCTATCAATCTGACTTTGGATCACCAGTTGAATAAGCATGTAACGTTGAGCGCTTCCTATTCTCATATGAAAGATAAGTGGAAGTCGAAAGATGGATGGACACTGGGGCCGGAATCGGGATGGGATCCTGATGATATTAATACGGGTATCAACCATCTGCGCCCCCAAAATCATTACGCATTGAATGTTTCTTATGAGAATGCAAGATTCTATACGGGACTTCTGCTCAATTATTATACCGGCTGCAGCGGACTGGCCTTCACAGATAACAGATTCCTGATTCTTGACTGGAATGCAAATTATGAGTTTGCTAACGGAATTACTGCGTATGTCACTGTAGGCAACCTGACAAATGAATCTTATGAAACGTCCTACAACAGCTGGAACGGGCTCGGAAGTTCCGCTATGCCAGGAAGATACTTCATGGTCGGGACGAAGTATAAATTCTGATCTGTTTTTGAAAATAGAATTACACGAAACGCGTCATGCTTCGGCGGGCGCGTTTTTACATGCGGCTTTTTTTATAAGGAATAGAAGAGAAATTCCTGTTTTGCACACAAAGTTTTTCAGATTTTTGATGAAATATTTTAGATTTTTAGTAAAATTTGGAGAAAATAATCAATTTTTTTAAGATTTGCTATTGGCAGCAGGCAATAAAATGTATTACAATAAAACAAAATAATAAGAAAATGTTTACGCAATGGTGCAGGTGGGTGAAAAGAGGAATCTGATGAAGTATTTTTATCCGGCCATTTTTACCTTGGATAGAAAAAAGAATGAATTCCGCGCGGTGTTTCCTGATTTGACAGGGTGTGCCGTGAAAGCGGAATCTATGGCGGAGGCTGCGCGGAAAGCGCGGGAAGCTCTCGGTATGGCTCTTATGGAACTGGAAGAAAAGGGAATCGAGTTTCCGGCGGCTTCTGATGAATGCGCTCTTCAGCGTGCTTATCCCTACTGCCAGGTGGGCGTGGTGCTTTTGGATATGGATGTGTACCGCGCATATCGCGAGTATCGGATGGAACAGGCGGAATTGGATTCTGCTGAATGGGCGGAGAAATCTAAACGCCGCCGCCTTACACTGTTTCAGAGAGTTTTTGGAGGCAGATAGGAAGACAGAAGAGGCCTGTGCGGGTCTCTTTTTTTGTGTCTGCTGCCATTTTCGTGCAGCAAGGCGGAAAATGAAGCGGTCAGTCCGCCTTGTATACTATTTTGAAATCAGGTTATAATAATCACATTGAATTTCAGTCGGCCGAAGGGCCGTTTTGAAATAAGACCGCGGCAGATATTTAAAACAGCAGTTTGTTGAAATTGGTTTCATAAAGGAGTCTTATGTCTGATTTTCTTGATTGGAGTACTTTGATTTACCGTGCGCCGGCGCTTTTGATTGCCATGGCGCTTCATGAATATGCCCATGCGTATGTATCGGACAGTCTGGGGGATCCCACGCCGTCCATGCAGGGGCGGCTTACGGCGAATCCTCTGGTTCACTTGGATATGGTGGGGCTTATGCTTCTTGTAATCTGCGGTTTCGGCTGGGCAAAACCGGTGGAGATCAATCCGAATTATTATAAGAATTTCAGAAGCGGCGTGATGAAGGTTTCTTTTTCCGGGCCGGGGATGAATCTGCTTATTTGTTTTCTGGCGGAGTGCATTATGCTGCTGATGATGAAGCTCGGGCTTTTAACGGCGGGGCAGCCGGGGCATTTATTTCTTTATTGGATTATGCTGTACAATGTGTGGTTCGCATTTTTTAATTTGATTCCCGTGCCGCCTCTGGACGGCTCCAAAATTTTGGAAATGGTGCTTCCCGGCAAATTGGCTTTTGCGTTCCACAATTTCAGTTACCGTTACAGTTTCCTTCTTTTACTGTTCCTGGTTTTCAGCGGCATGATAGGACGGATTATTAATCCGCTGGCGCAGTTTTATACGGGAACGACGATCCGCCTGATTGCTTCCGTGCTGCAGATGTAATGCAGAAAGGTGTACTATGTCTTTAACGTGGACGGTTTTTGAAATACTGGGGACTGTGGCGTTTGCATTTTCCGGAGCGGCTGTAGGACTGGCAAGGGGGATGGATGTTTTCGGCATTGCGCTCTTATCTGTGGTGACGGCGGTGGGAGGCGGTATTCTCCGCGATGTGCTGGCGGGCATATTTCCACCTTTTGCCCTGCGCGGACCGGACGGGATTGTACTCGCGCTAGTGACGGCGGCAGCGGTGTGTATCGGTTTCCGGCATTTCCATATACCCCGCCGGGGACGGAAACTTGTCCTTTTTGCTTATCGTGTTTCCGATACGGCAGGTCTTGCCGCTTTCACGGTGACCGGCGCGATGACGGCGATTGACAGTTATCCCGGCTACCGGTATGTGCTTCCCGTTCTGCTTGGGCTCATTACGGCGGTGGGAGGCGGTATTCTCCGTGACGTGCTGGCGCAGAAAGTTCCTGTGGTATTGTATGAAGATGTGTATGCCATGGCTTCGGTGCTCGGGGGTATTGTTATCTGCGTCCTGTATCCGCTCACGGGGATTGTATATGCGTCATGGGGCGGATTTGGCGCGGTTCTTCTTCTCCGCATCTGCGCGATCCTTTTCGGGTGGAGACTCTATCATCCCGCAAGGACGCACGGCAGCGGAAGCGGATCGCGGGAATAGAAGCCGGCAAAGTATTAAGATAACCTGGTAGTTGGTGTTTGGTGTAAAGTATTTTATATATTTTATTTATTATTTATAAATATAGTGAAATATGAGGAGGGGAGATTATGGGGAGACGGATTTGCAACGAACGGAATATTTTCATCTGTCTTTACCTGACGATATTTCTCCTTCCTCTAAGCTCCTGGCTCTTTTATCTCACTCTTGTTCCGGCGGCATTGCTTTCTGTGGGGGACATATTCCTTACGAAACGGAAAATCAATTATGGCGGCAAGTGGGGATGGTTTGGCGGGGGCTTTTTAGTCTGCTCGTTTTTATCTGTTTCCGGTGCGGCAGACTTCTTTTTTTCTATTTTTAACTGGTGCTTTCTGCCCTTGGCGTATGCGTTTCTTTATGTGCTTATCTCTACATACTTTGCGGGAGAGGAAGAAAAGAGGAAAGCGCTTTATGTCTTTTTGGCGGGTGCCGTCTGCGTTGTCATCTGGGGATTTATACAGTATGCCGATGCGGGATGCATGGCGAGAGACCTGAATGCCGAAGGATGGGTGGATCCCGAGAGGTTTCCTCTTCTGCGGCGGCGCATGTTTTCCACTTTGGGGAATCCGAATCTTTTCGGCGCTTACCTTTTGATGCTTATCAGTGTGTTTGCGCCTTTTGCTCTGGGGGAAAGAAATAATAAGAGAAAAATACTGCTTGCCGGATTTCTTTTTATTCTTTCCGTATGCCTGGCGCTGACCTATTCCCGGGGGGCATGGATCAGTCTGGCAGGGATAGTTCTAGGCCTTGCGGTCTTTTATGATAAGCGGTTCGGTCTGGTGTTTCTGGCGGTGCCTCTTATTTTATTTTTTTACCATGGACAGGTGGCGGAGCGCTTTATTTCTCTTTTTTCCGGCGAGGATACATCGCTTTCACTTCGCCTGGCTTTGTGGGAAAGTACGATAGCCATGATTGAGGAACATCCTCTGCTTGGGGTCGGCTGGGGGAATTACTGGCTGGCTTATCCGGAGTACAACTTTTTTATAGAGGACGCGGATGTCGTTATTTTCCACGCCCATGATATGTACATCCATATCCCTGCGGAAGTGGGCATTCCCGGCGGCATTTTGTACTTCCTTTTCTTCTTCGGGCAAGGGGTGATGTCATGGCGGATTTGGCGCAGAGGGAAAGGGACTATGAAACTTTTCGGGTTGTCAGGCATGCTTCTTGTCTTGTCGGCAGCCATAGACGGGATCGGAGATTATGCGTTTTTCAGCTGCCCGGTTTCCTGCTGCTTCTGGGCGTTGTCTGCGCTTTGTGTTTCAGAAGAAAGACGGGGTGCGGCAGGGTAAATCAATTATGCGGATCCAAGTACATATAAAAATGTATTTGTCCAATAGGAAAAATTTATAATCCCTGTTAGGGAATTTTGAGAAAGGATAAACGCTCTTTATGGAATTTTATCCGTAAAAGTATGCTATAATAAACAAGGTAATGAGCCACGGAGGGTTGCTTTACAGCGCCTTCATTCCGAACTGTTTTGATGAAGTTTGGAGGGAGGACTACCGGGCTAAAGGTTCTGCGGACTGAGAAAAATAACGAATCGTCACCGCGGGCTTTTATATTTTATTTATTTTGGGAGGATGATAGTAATGATCGACATCAACGACAGTGAATTCCTTAGCCGTATCGAGCCTAAAGAACTGCTGGACAAAGTGTGCGACGGCAAAGCGGCAGCAGCCATGATCCAGCCGGGGGATATCCTGGGAATCAGCGGATTTACACCGTGCGGCTATCCGAAAATCACGATGCATGAACTGGCTGAACGCATGAAGCAAACGCCGTTCCAGGTAGATATCTGGACGGGCGCCTCCACAGGTTCCCAGATTGATGGCGAACTGGTAGAAGTGAACGGGATCAGAAACCGTATGCCATACCAGACTAACGGTACACTGAGAAAAGCAATCAATGCCGGCCAGATCAACTATTTCGACCTGCACCTGAGCCATGTGGCACAGCAGATCCGTGAAGGTTTCTTCACCAACGTTAAGGGAGAACATGTAACCGGCCCGGATTTTGCGGTCATTGAAGCCTGTAAAATTGTTAAGAGAGACGGCGAAATTGGTATCGTAACTACTACCGCTATCGGCAACTCTCCCGTATTCGTATCCCAGGGTAAAAAAGTCATCATTGAAGTCAATACTACCCAGCCGGTAGCATTGGATGGCATGGCTGACATTTACGAAGTGGCTAACCCGCCGCATCGTGTGCCGATTCCGATCGTTAAAGCCGGTGACCGTATCGGCAAGACCTACATTCCTGTAGATCCGGCAAAGATTGTTGCTATCGTTCCCTGTGATCTGCCCGATGTTACCCGCGCCTTGGCTCCGCTTGATGACGACGCTGAAAGGATGGGAAATAACCTGGTTGATTTCCTGAAGAATGAAGTAAAACATGGACGGCTTCCGGAAAACCTACTTCCTCTCCAGTCCGGTGTAGGCAATGTGGCAAACGCGGTCATCAATGGCCTCGTTCATTCCGATTTCAAGAACCTGTCCGTATATACGGAAGTTATCCAGGACGGTATGTTTGATCTGATTGATGAAGGCAAAATTGATATGATTTCCGGGACATCCCTGTCCCCGTCACCGGATGGACTGAAACGCTTCTATGCCAATATTGAAAAATACAGCAAGAAGATCATCCTCCGTCCGCAGGAAATTTCCAATAACGGTGAAGTGGCTCGCCGCATTGGCGTAGTAGCTATGAATACCGCTTTAGAAATGGATATTTATGGTCACGTAAATTCCACTCACGTAACCGGTACCAAGTTGATGAACGGCATCGGCGGTTCCGGAGATTTTGCCCGTAATGGCGCTCTGTCCTGCTTCTTCTGCCACAGTGTGGCTAAGGGAGGCGCTATCTCTGCCGTTGTTCCGATGTGTTCTCATGTTGATCACACCGAACATGACACCCATGTATTCATTTCCGAACAGGGTGTAGCGGATGTCCGCGGCCTGTCACCGAAGGAAAGAGCGAAGGTAATCATTAATAATGTCGCCCACCCGACTTTCCGTGACCAGCTGATGGATTACTTTGAAAGAGCATGTGCGCTCAACGGTAACAGCCAGACCCCGCATATTCTCTCTGAAGCATTCAAGTTCCATACCAGCCTTGCTGAAACAGGCTCCATGCTTTTTAAAAAATAATTTTCCCATAATACATTCTTTACAAAAAGCATGATTGTTATATAATTGTCTATGGTGATAACTGCTGAGAGCAGAATCATACATGGATCTCGCAAGAGTTCCTCCGCTGTGGTGACAAGACATAATGCGGCATCACAGCAAAAGGCTTTGCAGATCCATACCAATGAAAGCGATTGTCTGCGAAATACAGATGAGAAGAGCCTAAAAGCCGCAATCTGACATTTCTGCCAAGGATGAGACCTTTCCCAATTTTACTTATTTTTTAGGAGGAAGATGAACTTATGGCAAACGAATCCCTGAAAGCCAAACTCGAAGCATACGAAGCTGCTTGCGCTAAATCTTACGCAAAGACTCCGGAAAGAGTTGGTTTAAAACACAATAAGGTGTATACACCTCTTGATATCGAAGGTTTTGATTATGAAAGAGACCTCGGCATCCCGGGCGAATATCCGTATACCCGCGGCGTACAGCCGACCATGTACCGCGGCCGTCTCTGGACTATGCGTATGTATGCAGGCTTCGCTACCGCTGAAGAATCCAACAAGCGTTATCGTTACCTGATTGAAAACGGCGGTTCCGGCCTGTCCTGCGCATTTGACCTTCCGACCCAGATCGGCTATGACTCTGATGACAAAATGGCTATCGGTGAAATCGGCAAGGTAGGTGTAGCCATTGATACCCTGAAAGATATGGAAATCCTTTTCGACCATATTGATCTGGGCAAGGTTTCTACATCCATGACCATCAATGCACCGGCATCCGTACTGCTGGCTATGTACATTGCAGTCGCTGAAAAGCAGGGCGTACCGGCTGATCAGCTCCGCGGCACCATCCAGAATGATATTCTGAAAGAATACGCAGCCCGCGGAACCTATATTTTCCCGGTTAAACCGTCTATGCGTCTGATTACTAACATTTTTGAATACTGCTCCAAGAATGTACCGAAGTGGAACACCATTTCCATCTCCGGCTACCATATCCGTGAAGCAGGTTCCACCGCTGCTCAGGAAATCGCTTTCACCATCGCTGATGGTATCGCTTACATCGAAGCGGCTCTGAAAGCAGGCATGAAGATCGACGACTTTGCAGGCCGTCTGTCCTTCTTCTGGAACGCTCACAACAACGTACTTGAAGAAGTTGCTAAATTCCGTGCATCCCGTCGTCTCTGGGCTACGATTCTGAAAGAACGTTTCCATGCTCAGAACCCGAAGTCCATGAAACTGCGTTTCCATACCCAGACAGCCGGCTCCATGCTGACAGCTCAGCAGCCGAACAACAACATCGTTCGTGTTGCTCTCCAGACAGCAGCGGCAGTTATGGGCGGAACACAGTCCCTGCATACCAACTCCCGCGATGAAGCTCTTGCTCTGCCGACCACTGAATCCGTAACCATCGCTCTGCGTACACAGCAGATCGTTGCTTATGAATCCGGTCTGGCTGACGTAGTCGATCCGCTGGGCGGCTCCTATTATGTAGAAGCTATGACCAACGCCATCGAAGCGGAAGCTAAAGAATACATCCGCAAGATTGATGAAATGGGCGGCGCTGTTGAAGCTATCGATAAAGGTTATATCCAGAAAGAAATCCAGGATTCTGCTTATGCTTGGCAGATGGCTGTTGAATCCGGCGAAAGAACAATTGTCGGCGTCAATAAGTTCACTATGGAAGAAGCTCCGGTTGAAGGCCTCCTGAAGGTTGACGCATCCGCCGGCGAATTCCAGAAGAACAAACTGGCTAAAGTTAAGGCAGAACGTGATAACGCAAAGGTTAAGGAAGAACTGGCCAAGCTGGAAGTTGCAGCTGCTGACGAATCCGTCAATCTGATGCCTGTTATCCTTGACTGCGTACGTGCTTACTGCTCTCTCGGCGAAATTTGCGGCGTTCTCCGCAAAGTATTCGGCGAATACAAAGCACATAACACACTTTAATCCTAACTAAAATTCTGGAGGTATATAACTATGGCAGAAAAACGTATCAGAGTACTCGTTGCTAAACCGGGTCTTGATGGACATGATCGCGGTGCAAAAGTAGTTGCCCGCGCACTTCGCGATGCAGGTATGGAAGTTATTTACACAGGTCTTCGTCAGACTGTTGCTCAGATCGTTGAAGCGGCAGATGCGGAAGACGTTAATGTTGTAGCACTGAGCCTTTTGTCCGGCGCTCACAACACCCTGTTCCCGGAAGTGGTAGAAGCACTGAAAGCTAAAGGAATGGAAGATGTTCTCGTTATCGGCGGCGGCGTAATCCCTGCCGGTGACATCCCTGGTTTGAAAAAGGCCGGCGTAAAAGCTATCTTTACACCTGGCACACCGACCAAGGAAATTATCGACTTTATCAAAGCTAACGTATAATTGACATTCTCTTCTATCCAATAGAAGCTCGATAGTTGCACGGGGCTGCATTTGCTGTGGCCCCATGCCGCTATTATTTACTCTTAAAAAGGCGGTGTATCCATGGAATTCTCAATGAAAAATTTTTGGGACGGTTCCAGACGTGCCTTAGCGAGAGCAATAACCATCGTTGAAGACGAACGTGATGGCTGGGAAGATATCATGAAAGAAATCTACCACCATACCGGTCGTGCACAGGTCATCGGCATCACTGGTGCACCTGGTGCGGGTAAGAGCACACTTTCAGACGCGCTGATTAAACAGTACAGAAAACAGGGTAAGAAAGTCGGTATTGTGGCTATCGATCCGACTTCTCCATTCTCCGGCGGTGCTATCCTTGGCGACCGTATCAGAATGAATGACCTCACACTGGACGAAGGTGTATATATCCGCAGTATGGGTACCCGCGGCAGTCTTGGCGGTTTGTCCAGAAAGACTACCGATGCGGTAAAACTGATGGATGCTTTCGGTCTCGATGTCATTTTCATCGAAACAGTAGGCGTAGGGCAGTCAGAAGTAGATATCGTCAAGAATGCGGATACAACACTCGTTGTGCTCGTACCCGGACTGGGTGACGATATTCAGGCTATTAAGGCAGGCATCCTTGAAATCGGGGATGTATTCTGCATTAATAAATGTGATCGTGACGGCGCGGACCGTCTGAATGTTGAAATCGAAATGATGCTTGATTTGGGTGAAGCCCAAAACTGGCGTCCTCCTATTGAAAGGACGATTGCAAACAAGGACGAAGGCGTCGCGGACGTTGTCAAATCTCTTAATTCCCATCGTAAATATCTTGAAGAATCCGGCTTGCTGGAAGAACGCAGACGTGAACGCGCCCGCACTGAGATGGTAGAGATGATCCACGACCGCATTTCCCGTCATGTTATGGAAGATATCGTACAGACGGGTAAATTTGCTAACTACGTAGAACAAGTCTATGAAAGAGAAAATGATCCTTTCACAGTCGTTGATTCTATCGTGGGAAATATATTTAAATAATTCAAAGGAGGAATTATTATGGCATTCAAAGTATTATGTGTAGACCATGTCGGCGTAGCTGTTAATGATCTGGCGCTGATCAAGAAGCAGATGAAAGATCTGCTGAACCTTGAACCGTCCCTTCCGGATGAAACGGTAGAAGAACAGCATGTAACGACAAGCTTCTTCAAACCGTCCGCACAGAGCGAAGCATGCGAACTGGAATTCCTGGGTTCCACAACTCCGGACGGCCCGATTGCCCGCTATATCGCTAAGAACGGCGGCAAGAACGGTTTCCAGCATGTAGCTCTCCGCGTAGACAACATTGTCGAAGCGCTTGCTGCACTTCCGGAAGATGCAAAGCTTGACAAGCATTGGAGAGTTGGTGCTGGCGGCTGCCACATCGCATTTATGCACCCGAAAGCTACCGGCCTTCTGCTGGAACTGACCGAACGCCCCGGCGGCCCGTCTTTCTAATAGCATAAGGATCGGTTCCTATGCTATAATAGGGACGTCCCGGTAAGGGACCAATATTTTTGGAGGTGTAAGAATGGCAACTGTTGCAGAAAGAATTGAACTTCTTCACAATAACCTCGCACACGTAGAGGCTATGGGTGGAGAAAAGAAAGTTGAAAAACAGCATGCAAAAGGCAAACTGACGGCCCGCGAAAGACTTGCTCTTCTGTTTGATGAAGGCTCTTTTGTAGAAGTCAATGCGCTTGTTAAGTCCCGCTGCTACAACTTCGGCCAGGAGAAGAAAGATCTCCCCGGCGAAGGTGTCGTTACCGGTTATGGTACTGTAGACGGAAGACTCGTATTCGCATTTGCCCAGGACTTCACGGTAGAAGGCGGCTCCCTTGGTGAAATGCACGCTGCGAAAATTGTTCACGTAAACGAACTGGCTCTTAAAGTCGGTGCTCCTTGCGTAGGCCTGAATGATTCCGGCGGAGCCCGTATCCAGGAAGCAGTAGATGCTCTTTCCGGCTATGGCAAGATTTTCTGGTGCAATACCATTGCATCCGGCGTTATTCCTCAGATTTCCGCAATTATGGGACCGTCTGCAGGCGGCGCCGTATATTCTCCGGCACTGACCGACTTCATCTACATGGTAAAAGGCACCTCTCAGATGTTCCTGACAGGACCGGCAGTAGTTGAATCCGTAACCGGCGAAAAGATTACCGCTGAAGCTCTCGGTGGCGCTATGACCCATAACCGTACATCCGGTGTGGCCCAGTTTGCAGCTGAAAATGACGAAGACTGCATTAAACAGATTCGTTACCTGCTTTCCTTCCTGCCGAGCAATAACATGGAAGACGCGCCGATTGTTGAAACCGGAGATGATCCGACCCGTACAGATGCAAGTCTGGATACCATTATGCCGGAAAACTCCAATGCACCGTACGATATGTACGATGTCATCAAATCCATCGTTGATAACGGCGAGTACTACGACGTAGCTAAGGAATGGGCTAAGAACATTATTACCTGCTTCTGCCGTATGGATGGACAGACTGTCGGCATTATTGCCAACCAGCCGAACTTCATGGCAGGCTGCCTTGACTATAATGCTTCTGATAAAGCTGCCCGCTTTATTCGTTTCTGCGACTGCTTCAATATTCCAGTTCTGAACATTGTCGACGTTCCCGGCTTCCTGCCCGGCAAGCAGCAGGAATATGCGGGTGTAATCCGTCACGGTGCTAAGATGCTGTTCGCATACTGCGAAGCAACTGTACCGAAGATTACCCTGATTCTCCGTAAAGCATATGGTGGTTCCTACATTGCTATGTGCTCCCGCGAACAGGGGGCTGACCAGGTATTTGCATGGCCGACCGCAGAAATCGCCGTTATGGGACCTGCCGGCGCAGCAAATATCATTTTCAAGAAGGATCCGCAGAAAGAACAGCGTACACAGGAGTATGTTGATGAATTTGCAACTCCTTACAAAGCTGCAGAACGCGGCTATGTAGACGCAGTTATTGATCCGAGAAACTCTCGTCCGGTAGTTATCAATGCTCTGAAGATGCTTGCTTCCAAACATGAAGTACATCCGGCTAAGAAACACGGAAACATTCCGCTGTAATATGTATTTACACATTGATAATATTTGAAAGGATGGGTTTGGATGAATAACGATACAGTTATGTATATCGCGGTAGCAGCTGCCGTTCTGGCAGTCATTGCCCTGATCATGATCTGCCAAGTACGTTCATCTCTCAATCAGTCCGCAGCACCGGCGGCAGCGGCTAAAAAAGCGGCGCCGGCAGCAGCTTCGAGAGCCGCTGATAATGGTGCTGTTGTAGCAGCCATTGCAGCAGCAATCGTTGCTATGGGCGGCGGTGAAATCGTTTCTATCCGCCCGGCAGCAAGACCTGGCTGGACCACAGGCGCCCGCATTGCAGGTGTTTCCGGGAACCAGCAGTTCTAATTGAAAGTTGAAAGTACAAAATTAGGAGGAAGAACAATGAGAAAATTTACCGTAACAGTTAACGGCCAGGATTACGATGTAGTAGTTAAAGACAGCGGCGCGGCAGCAGCCCCCGCAGCAGCGGCACCGGCGGCAGCTCCCGCACCGGCAGCAGCTCCCGCACCGGCGGCAGCTCCGGCTCCGGCACCCGCTCCAGCAGCAGCTCCCGCACCGGCAGCAGCACCCGCCGGCGCAGGTGAAGTCGTAGAAGCTCCGATGCCGGGCAAAGTCCTGCGTATCAATAAACACGTTGGTGACGCAGTAGCGGCAGGCGACGAAGTTCTCGTTCTCGAAGCTATGAAGATGGGTAACCCGATCATGGCTCCCTGCGATGGCAAGATTACCGGTATGCCGGTCAGCGAAGGCCAGAGCGTACAGGGCGGCGACACACTCTTTACAGTTGGCTGATTCTAATTACAAAAAGCAGTGCTTCGGCACTGCTTTTTTGCTGTTCAATTTTGTGAACGGGATAATGGACTTCATTAAAGGCAAAAAGAGATTTTTAGAGATTCCTGGATTGCAGATATCATATTAAAGTGCAGGTACTATTCATCTTTGTAAGGAGGTGGGGAGGAATCTGACTATAATGATGATCAGTATTTCTGCTTACTTGATGAGTATAGAAAATCCGAAACAGTCGGGCATACGGAATAGGTTGTTTTGCATTATGAGATGCCGGAAGAATTTTTTGATTGTGTTTTAAGGGATCCGGTCGTAATAGAATTATGCAATAAGTCATCTGCTAAACTGCTGAATATTGATTTGCATCTGCTTATACAGCAGCTGCATGGAGAGGTGGTATTGAGGCGGTCCCGGATGCCGGACCAAAACGCGGAGCTGTGGGATCAAATCGTTTTTGCATGTCTGTACAGATACAGGATAGCAGTGCTTAAAGTATGCTGATGAGTAGATGAAAGTATTTCTGAAATATTTTTTGCAATGCCCGACATTTTCTTTTGGGAGTCCATATGCTGTTTGTCCGTAATAAAAAACAGGAGGATGTTTCTCCTGTTTATAAGGGACTGAGGATCAATAAGGCATTTCCTCGGTGGGATTCTGTTCTTCTTTTGCCATGGAGACGAGGACGCGGAGCATGGTGAGACTTACATCGCTTACATCCGTATTCTTGTCGAAAGCGGCGAGGATGCCGTAACGGAAGAGGAGTTCCTTATCATCTTTGCTGACCTGATGGGCGGCTATGAGGATGTCGTCCCGGCCGATCATGGCAAGTGTCTGGGAGAGCGCGATCAATTTTTGCTTCATCGCAGGGCTTTTGGATGTGTAGAAGATGAAATGGACGTCATTGTCGGCAGCATTCTGCGCGGAGCTTTCCGGAGAGAGGAGGGGGCTTACATCTACGTCCCAGCCGTGGTCGGCAAATGTCGTGGCGGCAAGTTTTCTTGCCTCTTTATCGTCATCATCTTCAAGCTCCGGCATGAAAAGCCTCGGACGGCGACCATCCAGTTCTTCGAAGAGGCTGCTCAGTTTCAATGCTTCTTCAGTTCGTCTTTCGTTTTCAGTGTTTGTCATATTTCCGACCTCCTGTTTCCTCCTATAAGATAGGTAAGATATTTTTAATAGTTTGCAACATTAACATCATTATATAGTAGTAATGAATGAAAAATCAATAAATCGGGGGTAAAGATGTGGATAAATATAAAAATTAATTATATTAAATATGAATGTGGTTGATTGACACTTAGAATGTAATGAATTATACTAAAAATGTAGTTATTTAGACAATTTCACATATCTGACAGGTGCGAAAGCGTAAAAGAGAATCCGGTAAAATCCGGAGCGGTCCCGCCACTGTAAAGGGAGTTTATATCAAGTATGTCACTGGGTAACTGGGAAGGCGATATAAACGAGGAACTTGAGCCAGGAGAACTATCTGTCTAAGAATCACCGTTATACCTGCGAGAGATGGGGAGGGGATTGGGAAATTATTTCCTTGTCCGGCTATCAGTTTCGCGTGATAGTCGTTTTTTTGTGAGTGGATTGTAAGGAGGTGCACATATCGGGGATTTTGAAAGTCCGGCTTGAAAGACGTTATGCAAGGTATTTGAAAGGATGTTCCGTCAGGGACTCTGCCGTCTTGTCTGCAAGCTGTATTTTCCGCGGAATTGTCTAAAATTATTATAAGGAGGATGTTTTCATGGCAGAACAGAATACCCAGGAATCGGTCAAGCAGCTTACTGACAAAGAGTTGGAAGCGATCTTGAGAAAATCAAATGAAAAAGCCGATTTCCCAGAAGTAAAATTTGACGAATTTGAAAAGCCGACCTATGAGGAGTGGGTGGAGGCTTGTAATGCTCTGTTGAAAGGAAAGCCTTTCGATAAGATCATGTTTACCAAGACTTATGAAGGGATTACCTTTGATCCGATTTATACATGGAGAACCGGACCGTCAGCAACTGATAAGATTCTTCCGACAGATGATTATCCGGGCATGGGAGATTTTCTCCGCGGCGCAACGGTGAACGGCTATAAATGCGCTCCCTGGGGTATTGCCCAGGCATGCGATGAAACGCTGCCGAAAGAAAATAATGAACTTCTGAAGCATGAAATCGACAGAGGTTCCACTGTTTATAATGTACGTATTGATACCGCCACTGCCGACGGCATTGATGTCATGGATGCCGAAAAGCCGGGCGATATAGGCGTAAGCATTACCGCGCTGGAAGATATGCATACCCTGCTTGACGGTCTTGATATGGAAAAGATCCCGTTTATGATGTATGCCGGTACTTCCTCTCTCCGTATGCTGGCATTGGTAGCCGCGACATTGAAGGCTAAGGGAAAAGATGTCAGCAAAGTGAAAGGTGTTATCGGAGCGAACCCGATTGCCCAGCTGATCAAGAGAGGAAAGCTGAACCAGCCGCTGGAAGAATTATATGATGAAATGGCGGAATCTATCCGCTGGACGAGAAAGAATGCGCCGCAGCTCCGCACCATTTTCGTCAGAAGCGATATTTTCTCCAATGGCGGTGCGAATGCTGTACAGGAAGTGGCTTATACTTTTGCTATCGCTGTCGAATATATCCGTGAAATGCAGAAGCGCGGCATCGATATCCATGATATTGCCCAGTCCCTGCAGTTCGCATTTAATACAGGCGCCACTTTCTACATTGAAATTGCCAAGCTCCGTGCTGCTCGCCAGGTATGGTCTAATATCATGAAAGCCTTCGGCGCCGAAGAAAAAGACCGTTCCTGCAAAATCCATGCCCGTCCGGCGATGTTTACCAAGACGATTTTCGATATCGGTGTAAATATGCTTCGTGAAACGACCCAGATTTTCTCTGCAGTTGTCGGCGGTGTTGATTCTTATGAAAATGATCCTTATGACGCAACGGTACGCAAGGGTGATGAATTCTCCCGCCGTATCGCAAGAAACGTACACATCATGCTGCAGGAAGAATTTGGCATGCTTCGTCCGATCGATCCGGCCGGCGGTTCCTGGGGGATTGAAGCACTGACCAAGGAAATGGCTGAAAAAATCTGGGGAGAATTCCAGAAAATCGAATCTCTTGGCGGTATCCTGAAAGCTCTTAAAGAAGAATATCCGCAGCAGCAGATTCTTGAAATCCTGAAACAGCGTTTCAAAGCGCTTGACCTCCGCAAGGACAGCGCTGTCGGGACAAATATGTATCCGAATATGACGGAAGAACTTCTTGATCCGCGTCCGGAAGATGTACCGGCGCTGAAAAAAGAACTGTCTGAAGGCGTCGAGAAATATCGTGCCGATATGGACAAAGATTTCCTGAAGGAAAAGCTGGAAGAACTGAAAGCAGCCGATACCGACATCGTTGAGAAGGCAATTGCCGCATTCTCCGCCGGCGCTACAATTTCTGAAGTACGCACAGCAAGAGCCGCCAAAGCGGATTCCATCGAAGTGAGAAAGATTTACGCGCACCGCTGGACCGAACGTTTTGAAAAACTCCGCTTTGACACACAGGCGTTTAAAAAGGAAACCGGCAAGAATGTGGAAATATTCTTGGCCAATATGGGACCGATTCCGCAGCATAAGGCGAGAGCTGATTTCTCCACCAGTTTCCTGCAGGTAGGCGAATTCAGCGTTCATCTGAATAACGGCTTCCAGGATGATGAAGATAAACCGGGTTCACGTTGGGATAAGTGTGTGGAAGCGCTGAAGGCAGGCTGCGATGATAAAGGAACTCCTTATGACTGTGCCGTCATCTGCTCTACTGACGCTACTTATCCGGAAGATGTGCCGGCGCTGGCGCCGCGTTTGAAGGAAGTTTTGGGGAAAGGTACGCTTTTCCTTGCAGGCGCTGCTCCGAAAGATATGGAAGCGGTATATCGTGAAGCCGGCATAGATGAATTTATCAGCGTGAAAGCAAACTGCTACGATATCCTCCGTATGCTCCAGCAGAAAAAAGGCATGAAGATTACGGAAGAGGAGGTAAAATAAGATGGCAATGAACCCCGATTTTACAAAATTAAACCTTGAAGAACATCCCCATTGTTCTTATGACGAATGGAAAGCGGAACTGGAAAAAACGACGGGCAAAAATTATGATGCTCTCTATGAAAATACGATGGAACGTATTCCTGTAGGTCCGCTCTACGGCAAAGATGTGTATGACCAGTGCAACCACTTGGATTACATGAGCGGTATCCCTCCGTTCCTCCGCGGACCTTACTCCACGATGTATGTATTCCGCCCATGGACGGTACGCCAGTACGCAGGGTTCTCCACTGCTGAAGAATCTAATGCGTTCTACCGCAGAAACCTGGCGGCAGGCCAGAAAGGGCTGTCTATCGCATTCGACCTTCCGACCCACCGCGGCTATGATGCGGATAACCCCCGTGTTATCGGTGACGTCGGCAAAGCAGGCGTATCCGTCTGCTCCATGCTTGATATGAATATCCTCTTCGCAGGCATTCCGCTGGACCAGATGTCCGTATCCATGACAATGAACGGTGCCGTTCTTCCGATTCTGGCATTCTTCATCAGTGCCGGCATCGAGCAGGGCGTAGACAAGAAGATTCTGGCAGGCACGATCCAGAATGACATCCTGAAAGAATTCATGGTTCGTAATACTTACATTTACCCGCCTGCCATGTCCATGCGTATCATCGGTGATATTTTCGAATATACCACCAAATATATGCCGAAGTTCAATAGTATCTCCATTTCCGGTTACCATATCCAGGAATGCGGCGCTACCTGTGATCTTGAAATCGGCTATACGCTGGCGGACGGTATGGAATACATCCGCTGCGGTGAAAAAGCGGGCCTTCCGGTCGATGCCTTCGCCAAACGTCTGTCTTTCTTCTGGGACCAGGGCAAGAATTATTTCATGGAAGTCGCAAAGATGAGAGCGGCCCGCGTTCTCTGGGCAAAGATTCTGAAACAGTTCGGTGCGAAGAATCCGAAATCCATGGCACTCCGTACCCATTCCCAGACATCCGGCTGGTCGCTGACGGAACAGGATCCTTTCAATAATATTGCCCGTACCTGTATGGAAGCCATGTCTGCGGCTTTGGGCCATACCCAGTCTCTCCATACCAACGCGCTTGACGAAGCTATCGCGCTGCCGACCGACTTCTCTGCACGTCTGGCACGTAATACACAGCTTTATATCCAGGATGAAACGAAAGCCTGCAAGATCATTGATCCGTGGGGCGGTTCCTACTATGTAGAATATCTGACAAATGAAATCATCCGCCGTGCTTGGGCGCATATACAGGAAGTCGAAGCTTTGGGCGGTATGGCAAAAGCTATTTCTACCGGCCTGCCGAAGATGCGTATCGAAGAATGCGCTGCCCGCCGTCAGGCAGATATCGACAGCGGTAAGGAAACCATTGTCGGCTTGAACAAGTACCGTCTGGCGAAGGAAGATCCGCTGAACGTACTGTCCATCGACAATACCGCTGTTCGTAATGCGCAGATTAAACGTCTCGAAAAACTGAGAAGCATCCGTGATCCTGAGGCTGTTGCCCGCGATCTGGAAGCAATCACCAAAGCGGCAGAAAGCCGTGAAAACGGTAACCTGCTTGAACTTGCGGTACAGGCGGCTCATGACCGTGCGTCCCTCGGTGAAATTTCCGATGCGGTTGAAAAAGTATCCGGCCGTTTCAACGCTACCATCCATACTATTTCCGGTGTATATTCCAGCGAATTTGACGGTTCCGCGAAACTGGAAGAAGCAAAGAAACTGGCCGACAGATTTGAAGCATTGGAAGGCCGCCGTCCCCGTATTTTCCTGGCTAAGATGGGGCAGGACGGACACGACAGAGGCCAGAAGGTTCTCGCGACATCCTTTGCCGATATGGGCTGGGACGTCGACGTAGGACCGCTGTTCCAGACGCCGGAAGAAGCGGCACAGGATGCTGTGGATAACGACGTCCATATGGTTGGCTTTTCCTCTCTTGCGGCAGGTCACAAGACCCTCTTGCCGGCTATCGTGGAAGAACTGAAAAAACGCGGCCGTGAAGATATCCTTGTCTGCATCGGCGGTGTTATTCCTGCACAGGATTATCAATACCTCTACGATCATGGCGCACAGGCGATCTTCGGACCGGGCACAAACATTCCGGAATGCTGCATTAAGCTGCTTCACATGCTCGTAGACCGCGCTGAGGCGGAAGCCAAGGAAGGTTAAGGTAAGTATTATGTCCAAGAACGATGATGACTTGAGACCCAGCTGGGTGCCTGAAGAACCGAACCCGGAATTTGCATGTTCCGTCGTGCGGGGGATTGACAGTGCCGTAAACAGTGTGACCGGTGCCAAAGAATATCCGGATGCCGTGCATTTGAGAAAAGTGCCGCTTCGTAAGAAAATGTCTATCGAAGAATACGTCGAAGGGGTGGCGAAGGGGGATCGCATGATCCTCTCCAAAGCCATCACCCTTATCGAAAGTAATGCTCCGAAGGATTTTGACAAGGCACAGCGCGTGCTCCAGGCTCTTCTGCCCCGCACGGGCCATGCGCTCCGTGTCGGGATCACCGGTGTGCCCGGGGCAGGCAAGAGTAGTTTCATCGAATCTTTTGGTACAATGCTTTGCCAGCAAGGCTACAAAGTGGCGGCGCTGGCAGTCGACCCGACAAGCACCATTACCGGCGGATCCATCTTAGGAGACAAGACACGTATGCAGAATCTCTCCAGAGAGCCGAACTGTTTCATACGTCCTTCTCCTTCTAAGGGGACACTGGGCGGTGTGACCCGCAAGAGCCGTGAGACTATGCTGCTTTGTGAAGCGGCAGGCTATGATGTCATCCTTGTGGAAACTGTCGGGGTCGGGCAGTCGGAAACGACAGTACGCGATATGGTCGACTTCTTTATGCTTGTCGTATTGACAGGCGCAGGGGACGATCTGCAGGGCATCAAAAAGGGGATTATGGAATTGGCGGACGCCATTGTGGTCAACAAAGCCGATGGAGACAACCTGGAACGGGCGAAAGTCACCCAGGGGGAATATGAACGGATGGTAGAATTTATCCGTCCCGCCACAGAAGGCTGGCAGACCCATGCTTATCGCTGTTCGGCCTTGAAGAAAACGGGGCTGCTTGAACTTTGGGCAGTTATGCGCGAGTTTGAGAAAGTCACCAAAAAATCGGGTGTCTTTGAGAACCGGCGCCAGCGTCAGACTCTTTCCTGGGTGCACAGTATGATTGAAGAACATCTTCATAACCTGTTCTTTGAAGATCCGATCATCAAGAGCCGCCTGCCGGAAGTCCGTGCGGCGGTATTGACCGGCGTCGTGTCACCCAGCCAGGCGGTTACGGAACTCATCCGTGTCTTTGATATGGATAGGGCTGCCGCGCGCCACCTGGAAGAAACAAAACATTAAAGAAATAATAAGTGTGGAGAAAAACCCCGGGGGAGGACCTCGGGGGGATTCTTCATTTTTATCATGAAATATGATATGAATTTGTCAGAAACGAAGACAGCAGAAAAGGAGGAATTGCCGTGAAAGACTTGTATCTTGCGGGCGGTCCCTACTATGGAGTACAGGAAGTATTTTCCCGTATAAAAGGCGTTGTGGAGACAACCGCGGGATTTGCTAACAGCTCTGTACCGAATCCGCGGAAAGAAGACGTGGAAAATGGAAAAGTACAGGCGGTAGAATGTGTAAAAGTAACCTATAACCCGAAAAAAATAGATATAGGGACATTGCTCTCTGTGTTTTTTACCATAGTCAATCCCTACACCGACGGTATCCAGGGGAAATGCACCGGACCCCATTACAGGACAGGCATCTATTACGTATCAGGAGAAGATACGCCGCAGATCACCTACTATATGGCCTACTACCAGAACAGGGGCAACTCGAGGCCCGTGAGCGAATCCTGTCTTGTTTTCAATGAGTATGAAAATGAGAAAAATATACGGCCGCCGATCCGCACAGAAGCCAGACGCCTGGAAAACTTCTATGCCGCACCGGAAGAAGAACAATATTTTCTCAGGAAATATCCAGATACCTATTCTCCTATCGATATCAAACTTTTAGAAGAGACGGGAACACTGGAAATCCTCACCTGAAACGATATGAATTGGTTTGCGCTGATCATGCGTTCGGAACAATCATTTTATCATTGACAGAAGCTTTATAGAGTGATATCATTAAAGCAACCGAATAGGAAAAACAGGTGCCTGTGAAGGCTTAATAGGGAAGATCGGTGCGATGCCGACACGGTCCCGCCACTGTAATGCCGAGCGAATCCGATGAAAGTCACTGAGGAATTGGGAAGACCGGACAAGCGATGAAGCAGAGTCAGGAGAACTGCCTGTTTAAAATCACCGTTTGACCCACGAGCGATGGGAAGGAGATCTTATATAGTCTCTTTGCGTTCGTGTAAAGAGGTTTTTTATTGGCGAAGTCTATTCGGCAGAGGAGAAACTGCATAATAAGGAACAGGTGCCTGTAAAGGCTTAATAGGGAAGACCGGTGAGATACCGGCACGGTCCCGCCACTGTAATGCCGAGCGAATCCGATGAAAGTCACTGAGGAATTGGGAAGACCGGACAAGCGATGAAGCAAAGTCAGGAGAACTGCCTGTTTTTACTACTGTTTGACCTGCGAGTGATGGGGAGGTAGCGTGTATTGATTTTAACGCGCAAAGTATCCATCCGTACATCAGCAGGGATGGATTTTTTTGTAGGTTCTCTCAAGAACGATGGTAAAGGGAAATACGATCGTTCATCCTTTCAGGAACAGCCCGAGAGGCGTTTCTGTATATTCGTTGTAATGCCGGAAACGGCTTTACATATACTTGCAGGGATAACTTGCAAGGTTCACTTTCTCCGAACGATGGCGGCAGGGAAAAGTCATCGTTCCCCCTTTTTACGGTAACTCCGGAAACGGAGCAGACATATATTCGTGCTTGAACTATGGATGATTACTGCCGGCCCGGCTGGCCATGGTTCACCCTCCTTGGAACGATGGTGGTAACAGGGAAATACCATCATCGTTCTCCCCCCTCTTTGGTAATAGCATCGACATGATGTTATTATATAGTTCTCATTTGAGGCGCGATGGTGCCTCCCCCTTTTTGAAGCGGCACTGCTGCTTCTTTTTTTTATTGATTAACAGAAAGCTGAAAGAAAAACATTTGGAAATTTTGAAAGGGGCCAGCATCAAGTGGAGCTTTACGAAATTCCTTTTCGTCTGAGGGGGGATATGTGGCAGGGCGTTGAATATACCGCTGCTCCTGGCGGTATGGAAGAGGCGATTAAAAATTACTGTAAAAAGGAAACAGGAGAACCGCTCCTGTTTTTTCCTGGGAAATGTACAAAAATACCTGCCGGTCTTCTTTCGTAAGAGATCACCGGGATTTTCAGCATGAAAAAAGATATGACACAAATTTCATGTCATATCTTCTGCTTCCGGTAAAGGATTACTGCTTTCTGCCGCTGCACTTGCCTGTTCCTTCCATGACTTTCTTGAAAATCGCATGGAGCTCATCAACGGACTTGCCGTTTTCTTTGGCAATGGCCACATGGCGCAGAGCGGATTCATAACGCTTTTTGCCTTCTTCATCTTCGGGAATCGGGTAATGGCCGTGGCATTTTGAAATCGATTCCTCTTTCCTGCCGCTGCACTTGCCTGTTCCTTCCATGACTTTCTTGAAAATCGCATGGAGCTCATCAACGGACTTGCCGTTTTCTTTGGCAATGGCCACATGGCGCAGAGCAGATTCATAACGCTTTTTGCCTTCTTCATCTTCGGGAATCGGGTAATGGCCGTGGCACTTTGAAATCGATTCCTCTTTCCTGCCGCTGCACTTGCCTGTTCCTTCCATGACTTTCTTGAAAATCGCATGGAGTTCATCAACAGACTTGCCG